>Ga0209694_1003156_pt1 | contig 11485 bp, 11 predicted proteins | sample GluameincwithD2O_FD_187499 | JGI IMG/M metagenome (GOLD analysis project Ga0209694, IMG submission 187499) | Mouse cecum microbial communities from Vienna, Austria - Glucosamine amended microcosms incubated with D2O (SPAdes) (version 2) | ecosystem: Host-associated > Mammals > Digestive system >...
GTGTGGCGCAGATATTCCTTTGCGCTCTCCTCGGTTGTGTCCGGGTGCGCGAGTTGTGTCAGCATATCGCGGTAGAAGTTGCGCAGGAGATGCCGCTTGTATATATCCTCGCATTTCCAGCCGAGGTGATATGTGAAGTCCTCTCCAAGAGCTTTCATGTTCTCCTGTATTTTGCCATTCTCATTTTCAAGGCGGTTCGCTACTATGCGCTGCACAAGGTTTAGAGCCTTCCGTTCCGTGGTGTTGTTCGCTTCCGTTGTCATATTCCTTTCGGTTCTTTACTGTTATCTCGCCAAATTTTAGTACCTTTGGCGGCTGTTAAAATTTTAATTCGCTGCAAAGTTAGTATGAAGATTTCATACTACCAAATAATAAAGCGTAAAAATTCATACTATATCCCAAAAATGGATGAAAATTTCAGATTTATAGCGATTTTAGACGAGTTCAAACGGCAAGGACTTGTAAAGGACTATGTTATGGCGGCTGAGGCTCTTGGCACGAACAAAACAGCCATCAGCGACATAAAGGCGGGGCGAAAGAAGCTATCAATCGCCCTATTGCGAAGTATGAAAATTTCATATCCAAAAATCAACCTTGACTGGGTTGTTACTGGCGTTGGTGATATGTTTATAGATGAAGCCCAATCTACCTCCGGGGTAGAGGGTATGGAACTTTTTGTAGAACGGATAACCACACAGGCAGAAGAAATTGGCAGATTAAAGGCTGAATTGGCCGAAACAAAAAAACACGCGGAGCGGCTTGCGGCACTTGTCGATACAGACGCATCTGCGCGTGTAGGTTAATAGGTTTCTCAATCTTTCCATTCAAACGCCGCGACCGCTGATAGGCCGCTTTTTTAGTGCGTTTTATTTATTTTTTTCGCCGTTTCTATGGTCTGTCGTAGTCTTAAATCGCGTAATTACAGAGGGTTATGATGCCTTGACAACTCGTAATTACCTCGTTTTTTGTGGTATTATAGGGGGTGTTATCGCTTGAAATTACCCGATTTTTAACCGTATTTTGGCATTACAGGGACTTGAACCTATCTTAAAATGGTACTGAAAACTCCAACCAATGCTCCAACCAATGCTCCAAGCATTACAAAATTTTGATGATTTTCGGCTGAAACGACGGGTGCAACTGTCTGCGGCAAATATCCCGGAGCATAGCGTTCAAACGGTCTTTAACAGGCATTCAATCGCCGCTCAAACAGCCTTTAATCAGTGTTGCGACATACATTCCCGGCCACGCCACAGCCACGACCAACCACACGCACATAAATGGCCGTATTTCCGCGCATTTAGCCGCGCCTCGGCCTTTCTATCATCCCACGGATCAACGACCGCCACAGGCCACCGACGCGGCTCATGCAGACGTACACGCAATAAAGAAGGCCGCGCTACAAGCACGACCGCACACAATCCAATTTCAATCCAACTTACTATCCAACCAACCGCTCCGAAAATCCAAGCAAAATCCAAGCAAATGTACTTTTCGTTTTTTCGGCCATTTCACGACATCGCGCCGTAACTCACTGAAACATCGCGGCTTCCGACCTCTGACCGCTCACTCAACATTGCACGTTTCGTTTTACCGCCCATATATCTGCTTTGCTGATGTGCGATTACGGCTATTATTGTTTGAGTAAAAATTTATATAATACCGATAATGAAAAGTACTGCCCTTTTGTTGCTCCTTTTTGGTTCGTCTCTATGTGTTGATGCCCTTGCGCCCGAGGTTCACGATCCTGTAATGGCCCGAGGTGAGGACGGTAGGTACTACATGTTTTCGACCGGTATGGGTGTATCAGTGCTGTCGAGTGCCGATATGAAGGATTGGCAACGCGAAAAGCCGGTGCTGGCCAAAGCCCCGGCTTGGGCTGTAGATACTGTGCCGGGCTACAAAGGGCATACATGGGCGCCGGATATTTACTACCATAATGGTTTGTGGCATCTATACTACTCGTGTTCGACATTCGGAAAGAATGGCAGTGCTATCGGCCATGCCGTCAACAAGACTCTCGACCCTGCTTCGCCCGATTTTGAGTGGGTCGATAAAGGCGTGGTTATAGTGTCGCACCGAAATGTGGATAATTGGAACGCTATCGACCCGAATGTCATCGTTGGCGACGACGGCAGGGTGTGGATGACTTACGGTTCGTTTTGGGACGGTATCCAGCTCGTGGAGCTTTCTGCGGATGATATGCAGACTCCATTGTCGGAGCCTGTTACGATAGCTCGCCGCAAGGCCGTTGGTGCGCCCCAACTTGCCGAATTTCATGCCGAAAAAGGTGTCGATGCCGGTGACAATGCTATAGAAGCGCCTTTTGTATATCGTAGAGACGGTTACTACTATCTGTTTGTAAGCCACGATTATTGCTGCAGGGGCGACAAATCGACCTATAAGGCTGTGTACGGCCGTTCAAACGACATTCAAGGCCCGTATTATGATAAGGACGGTCGCCGCATGGACGCCGGCGGTGGCACGTACCTGTTTGGCCCGGATGATAAAAGCTTTGGTATCGGTCACTGCTCGGTTTATGATTTCGACGGCCGTACCATGTTTTTTGCGCATGCCTACGACAAAGCAAGCAATGGCAAGCCGCGGCTATTCATGAGCGAGCTCGAATTCGACAACGACGGTTGGATAGTACAGGGCAAATAAGTTTAGTCGGGTAGCGATACGGATGTGATATAGCCGTTGCTGTCGACATTGCCCTCGGCCATATAGCAGTCTCCTGATATGTGCAGTAGCTGCGATACCGAGTCGATATTTTCGCATACAATTTGCCTGAGCAGCCGCCCACGAAGGGTTTTGAGTCGTCCGGCGTTGGGTGTGCGCGTGGGCTTGCCGTCGACTAATTCTTTAAAGTCGGCTTTGTATACCTTGGCTACGCCTGCGATTTCTTTCCAATCTATGCATTGAGCAGCATCGCCGGGTAATAGGTTGAGTATTTCATCACACTGATTTTCTTTGAGCTGGCGGAGTATGCAATCTGTGACCCGTCGCTTCCAAAAACTCTTGAATGTCGCCCTGTCCGGCGTTGCAAGCTGTGTTCCGAAGTCGAATCGGTAAGGTTTGATGATGTCGTCGGGCCTTAACCAGCCATATAGCGATGATATGATGCGCACATTGTCGCACGTGCGTTTCTGTGCTTCCGACGGCAGGGTAGGGTAGTCAAAGGCCCTAAAGACTACGCCCGTATAAGCTTCGATAGCTCTGCATCCCCTTGACTTGTCCGGGAAATCGTAGATCATACTTACTAATTTGCGGGCCATGGGCATGCTTATCTTTACCGAGGCTGCAAGTTCCTCGGCTGTAAGTTTTGTGAGATTACCCATAATTGCAGCGGCTTCGCTTTCGAGAATTGGTGTATGGGTGTGGTAAAGTCGTGGAGGTATGACGGCGTCGCACGATGCCATTGTTTTTGATTCGGCAATTAGTATCAGCATGTCGGTTGGGGTATTAAATAAAAAACCCGGTGCAGAATGCACCGGGCAGGGGGGAGGGGTATGGAATTCAAAAGCGAATTCTACTGGAGTTTGAAGGTCACGGGGAGAGTGTAGGTAACCTTGACGGGCTGACCGTTGTTACGGCCGGGGATCCACTTGGGCATAGCCTTCACCACGCGAACGGCCTCTTTATCGAGAGCGGGGTGGCGGGGACGAACTACGCGCACATTTGTGATTGAACCGTCTTTACCAACCACGAACTCAACTACTACGCGGCCCTGTACACCTTCTTCAGATGCAGCCGAGGGGTATACGATGTTGTCGCTAAGCCATTTGTACATGGCAGCTTCACCACCGTTGAATTCGGGTTTCTGCTCTACCATCGCGATGTTCATCGGCTGCTCTTCCTCAACCTTGGGTGCTGCGATAACCTCGTCCTTGATGATAATCTTGTTGAGGTCATTGGTACCTTCGGTAATGTCGACAGCACCTACGGCTGCTTCATTGTTGAGGACTTCTTCCTGGTTTTTGACCTGCTTGTCTTCTTCGAGTTCGTTATCATCGACGATAAGAAGGTCGGTCACCTGCTGCTGGTTAGCAACTTCTTCGGGAGCAACGATTTCTTCGGGTTCGGGCGGGAGCACGAACTCTTCTTCGGGTTCTTCTTCGATTTCTTCCTCGGCGTCTACAGTGGTGATTTCCTGTACGGTGGCAGTGGTAATCTGCTCTTCTTCGGGTTTAGAGAAAACGCCCGATACCGAGAGGATAAGCAGAACGAGGATGATAGCTACGGCGATGAGAACCGAAACGATAGCTTTTGTGTGGCGGGCAGGAGAGCTTTCACGCAGCTTATATGCGCCAAACTCTTTGTTCTTGCCTTCGAATACAATTTCGCGCCACTCTCTGGAGGTAAGATCTACGTCTTTTGCCATAACTTAGAGTTTTTATTGGTTAGAAGCAGATGCCTCGCCTTCGTTTTCTGCAGCAGCAGCAACATTAGCTTTGGCAGCGCGGATTGTGGGACGGATAATAGTCTGACCTGTAGTCTGTTCGAGGTGACGCAGGAGCAGGGTATCAGTGTGGTTGGGAAGCTCGATGCTATAACGAGAAATCTGGTTGATGTTCATCTCGTCGATAGCATTGATGAGGCCTTCGTAAGTAGTGTTAGGACCGGGTTTGATCACAACTACAGGACGGGTCTTGAGTGAGTCGGCTGCGTTTTTCTTAGCCAGCTGGTCAAACTCTTCCTTGGTGATTTCCTTGTTCTTCCACTGCTCCTTGAGCTTGGTATATTCTTCCATAACCTGCTTGTTTTTGTTGAGCAGGATCTTGCGGATACCCTGAGCTTCGCGGTTCACGTTACCGATAAACTGCTCTTTCTGCAGATATTTCGGAGTCGAGAACGTAGTATCGGCGATACCTTCATAATAGTAGATATTGTGAATGGTTTTACCGGTTTCGGCGTTCACGGCGGGTTTGTCACCGTTGTACTCAGTGTCGAGAATCATTGTGATAGCTTCAGATTGCTTAGCCTGGCTCTGCTGCTCCTTCTTTACGTCCTCGTTGGTAGGAAGTACGATCTGGAGAGTCTGCGATTTGATCATCGTAGTACAGAGCATGAAGAAGGTAATCAGAAGCATGTTCATGTCCACCATGGGAGTAAAGTCCACATGGATAGACATCTTTTTCTGGGCGCCTTTTTTCTGCTTGCCGCCCGAAGACTGTTCTATTTGTGCCATTTTTGACTTTACTTATTAAGTGGGTTCGTTTTCTGATTTGAGGGCAGTCATGAGGCTGAATTTATTGAGCTTCATGGTCTGGAGGTTATCAAATACGAGCTGAACAGTTGTGAAGGGGGTGTCCTTGTCAGCCTTGATAGCAATACCCTGACCTTTACGCATAAGAGCGGTATAGAGGTTAGAGAGCTGTGATTTCTCTTCGGCTGAGAGACCTTCGGTCTGCTCGTTGTTGATTCGCTGTGCGACATTGTAGATGGCTTTGAGCCATACCTGGAAGTCGTTGAGACGACCGTCGCGGTTTTTGTTACCGTCGATTGGTATACCAACCAGAGGATTGGTCATATCACCGAGGAACTTGTCGCGCTCGGTTACGCTCATCGAGAGAACGTTGGGCAGTGCGGCGAAAGGAACACCAATCATGTTGGTAGTACGGAATTCGGCCTTCTGCTGCTCGGTCAGGGCGATGCGATTGTTCTTGTGCTGTTCGTTGTAGATGGCTACTGCTTCGTCGAGCATCATGCCGCGAATTTTTTCGCTTGACAGAGTCGAGTCTGCATCACCGGTAAACGAGATGAAGAGTTTACCTTCTGCAATGGTGGGGTCTTCCATTTTGCCGGATTTGTCGGCCGACGAAATGAGAACGGTCACCAGGTTGTTCATCGGCACTTTTTCTTCAGATACTGAAGAAGGAGTGTAGACGATGGTGGGTTCTTTCTGCAGGAAGGTAGAAGTCAACATGAAGAAAGTAAGCAAAAGAACAGTCACGTCACTCATCGCGGTCATATCGATGAGAGTACTTTTCTTTTTGATTTTTACTTTTCCCATATTTACCTTTTACTTAATTGGATTTTGAACGTTTAGGGTAAACAGGGATTAGTGAGTAGCTGCAAATGTCTGCACGATTGAGAAGCCAATCTCGTCGATAGCGTAGGTGAGGTTATCGATTTTGTTGGTGTAGTAGTTGTAGAAAATTACAGCGAATGCACCGGTTGCGATACCGAAGGCGGTGTTGATAAGAGCCTCCGAGATACCGGTTGACAGTTCGGTCGAGTCAGGAGCACCAGACTGAGAAAGAGCCTGGAATGATTTGATCATACCCATTACAGTACCGAGAAGACCAACGAGAGTACCGAGGGTGGTCATGGTAGCGATGATGGGGAGGTTCTGCTGAAGGGTAGGCATTTCGAGAGCGGTAGCTTCTTCAACCTGTTTCTGCAGAGTAGCAACTTTCTGCTCTTTGGTGAGAACGGTGTTTTTGTCCATTTCAGCGTAGCGAACGAGAGCTGAGTCAACAACAGCTGCTACAGAACCCTGCTGTTTTGCGCAGAGGGCGCGAGCGCCGGCGATGTCGTTTTTCTCGAGGCAGGTTTTAACTGCTGCTACGAATTTGGCGATGTTGCCTTTACCTTTGGCTGCTGAGAGGGCGATACCACGCTCTACAGCAAGTACGATAACGGTGAGGAAGAGGGTTTGGAGAACGGGTACGATGAAACCACCTTTGTATACAGTGCCCCAGAGGTTTTGAGGATGACCGTCTTCGTCGAAGTGCATGTCGTTGCCGAACCAGAAGATGAAGAGGCAGATAGCGATGATGGCGCAGATCACAATTACCCAAGCGGCGTTTTTGATGCCGGGAGCGGATTTTTTAGCGCTCTTTTTGGGTTGAGCGGTAGGCTTTTGAGCTTCCATAATTTGATTAAAGTGTACTGAAAAATAATTAATTATTAGTTAATGATTGATTGTTTTGTTGTATTCTTAGCTGGTGTGGTGCGCCGTGGCGCTCTATGGTATTTTTACGGGCCTCAGTAGTGGCTCTATGTTAGTTCTTGGTTTGATTTAGGTCTCATTTAAGGTGTAAACCTTTGAAAGGTTTTCTGCAAAATTAGCAAGTTGTTTCCAACCTGCAAAATATTTCTGTGTTTTTTTACATTCTGAACCCTTTCTTAAGCCTTTTTCTTGCCGTATTTTCAATTTTGAGTTAAAGTTTGCTAATTTAGTTAAAAGTTTGTGAGGTAAACTCTATTTGAGCTCTGAGAATACTTTTCGGCCACGAATGTAATATTGCACCAGGATATTGCAGCGGCCGCGGCGGTCTTTGTCCATAAGGTTGGTGTCGGGGTGGCCGGTATACGATGTTCGCATCTTTGCAAAGTCGCGGTGGGCGCGTACTATTGCCGAGGCGTTGCGCCAGTCAAAGCATAGCACGTACTTGAGCCACGCAATGGTGTCGAGCAATCGTCTTTTCACAAGAAAGCCCGATCGAATGTTGTCGGGTAGGTTCTTGTGCAGCATCAGTAGGTTGTTGCGGAAGTTGAGGTAGGTCTTTTTCGGATTTTCTGCCGACAACGATCCGCCGCCGAGGTGGTAGACTGTCGACGAGGGTACGGCTACGATGCGCCAACCAGCCAACCTTATTCGCCAGCACAGGTCGATTTCTTCCATGTGGGCGAAAAACCGCGGGTCGAGTCCGCCGCAATCGATATATACGCTGCGGCGTACCATTAGCGCGGCTCCGGTTGCCCAGTGGATATCTTCTACGGTGTCATATTGGCCCGAATCTTTTTCGCAAGTGGCAAAGATGCGCCCGCGGCAATAGGGGTAGCCGTTGCGGTCGATGTAGCCGCCGCAGGCCCCGGCGTACTCGAAAGTGTCCGGCGAATCGAACGACATCAGCTTGGGCTGGCAGGCGCCTACGTCGGGGTGGTTTTCCATGTAGTCGAATAGCTCCACATCCCAGCCCGGTGTTGCCGCAGCATCAGAATTGAGCAAAATCGTATATTTGCTTTCTATGGCTTCTAAGGCGCGGTTGTAGCCTTCGGCAAAACCATAGTTGCTGTCGAATCGCAGTATTTCGACTTCGGGGAATTGTTGTTGCAGCACCTCTATCGAGTCGTCGCTGCTACCATTGTCGGCTACAATAATCCTCGAAATCCGTCGGTCGCTGTGCTCTACCACCGAAGGCAAGAATCGGCGCAGCAGTTCGCTGCCGTTCCAGTTGAGTATGATTATGGCTACCGGTTTTATGCTTCCGGCATCGTTACAGGTATTTTCCATCGTTTGTGAGTCCATAGCCATATGGGTGGGTTGCGTGATATTGTATTTTGCAGCATTGCCGCGTATTTTTTTGTCAGTTGGCCGTTTTCCGAGTTGTGCGAGCCGTCGTCGAGCAGCCTGCATGTGATGCAGTAGTGTCCGCGGCTTGTCTTTTCCATGTCCCAGTATATTACAGCAAGGCCCATGCGGCGGGCCAGTGTTTCTGTACCGCTGATAAAGGCTGTCGGGCGGTTGAGAAACATGGTAATCACGGTCGGGTCGTTGTGACTCGGTTTTTGGTCGCTCATAAATCCTGTGACGCTGAGCTTATTATCTTTTTTAAGCCTTATCAGGTCGCGGAAAACAGTAGATTTGGGGAATGAAAGAGACCCGAATCTCGACCGTATGGTGAGCATGATGGTATCGAAGGCATGGCTGCGCAAAGGTCGGTACACCTGGCAGTATTCAACCCCCTGATGATGAGTGGTATGCAGTGTTATCGACGGAGCCCATTCCCAGTTGCCGCAGTGCGAGAAGTATACGCAAATGCTTTTGCCTTGCGATAAGAGGCTGTCGATCAGCTCGGTATTTTCGAAGCGCATACGGCGGCTGATTTCATCGTTGCTGATATGCAGCAGCTTTACTGCCTCTACAAAGGTATCGCAAAAATTGCGGTAGAACTGTCGGCGGATAGTATTTCGTTCGGCCTGCGTTTTTTGTGGAAAACAATTGCCGAGGTTCTCGTCGACTATCTTGCGCCGGTATCTTGCTATATAATATATAAGGAAGAAGGCGATGTCCGAAAAAACGTACATCGCTCTTAACGGCAGGTGCGCGAAAATCTTGAAGACGGCAAGCAGTGTCCGTGTAGATAGACTTTCCTTCATGTTTATACGAGTTCTGCTACTATGGTCTCGCCATCTTCGAGCAAATCGATGAGTTTCATATCAACTACCGAATTGTCAAGCGAAGGGTCTACATCGGCCCTTATTCGCAGGTAGTTGTCGGTAAAACCTCCCATGGGCTGACCCGGGTGCGAGTGTTCGAGAAGTACAGGCCTTACCGTGCCGATGAATCCTTGGGCAAATGCTTTGTGCTTCAGGGCGCTGACGGCTATCATCTGCTCGGCTCGGCGGTGCTTTTCGGCCTGGTCTACAGGGTCGGCAAGCTCGAGTGCGCGTGTGCCGGGACGTTCGGAATAGGGGAACACGTGCAGGTGGCTTATGTCGAGGCTGCTGACAAAGGCTTTGGACTCTTCGAAACGTTCGCGAGTTTCTCCGCGTGCTCCAACTATAAGGTCTACGCCGATAAATGCATCAGGCATCACATTGCGTATGCGCTCTACTTTGCGGGCAAACAAGGATGTGTCGTAGCGACGGCGCATCAGTGCCAATACCGCGTCCGAACCGCATTGCAGCGGTATATGGAAATGCGGCATGAAGCGTTTTGATTGAGCTACGAAATCTATAATCTCGTCGGTGAGCAGGTTAGGCTCGATCGATGATATACGGTAGCGCTCAATGCCTTCTACCTTGTCGAGCTCGCGGCATAGGTCGAAGAAATTGTCATCGCGTCCGTGTCCGAAGTCGCCTATATTGACACCGGTAATCACTATTTCCTTGCCGCCTGCCGATGCCGCTGCGCGAGCCTGGGCCACGATGTCGTCGATACTACCCGAGCGCGAACGGCCTCGTGCTTTGGGAATTGTGCAGTATGTGCACCAGTAGTCGCAACCGTCTTGTACCTTGAGGAAAAAACGTGTGCGGTCGCCACGCGAGCACGAAGGCATGAATTCGCGCAGGTCTTTTGCCTCGGGGAAGCAGGGCGATGAGTTCTCGCCAAGCCATGCTTCTTCGGCAATCCGGGGGATATTGAGTTTGTCGTTGACTCCGACAACGGCTTTTACACCAGGCTGAGCTGCCACCTCGTCGGGTTTCAATTGCGCATAGCATCCGGTGACGACAATGGCTGCTGCCGGAAACCGGCGGTTAAACGACCGTATGGTGCTGCGGCATTTGCGGTCGGCCTCGGCGGTGACGCTGCATGAATTGATTACTATTATATCGGGCACACCGTCGGTGTCGACCTTCAGGTGTCCGTGTGCTGCAAATTGCTCGGCAACCGAGGCTGTCTCGGCAAAATTGAGCTTACAGCCGAATGTGTGATATAGCACTTTGAGTGCCGGGCATGCTGTAAGGTCGGTCATAGGTATATGAGTTGATTATATCCGCTATTTCTGCCGCGTCGTTCTCGCTTGTGCATGATGAGATTGGCAGGCTGAGCACGGTGGCTGATATACGTTCGGTCGCCGGCATATGTAAGTCTGCATACTGTGAATAACAAGGCTGCATATACGGAGGCACGGCATAGTGGATATCGCTGCCTATGCCATTGGCGGCGAGGTATGTGCGGAAGTGCTCTCTGTTTTCGGCTCGAACAACATACTGATGCCATACGCAGTTGTCGGGATTGTCGTGCAGGGGCTTGATGATGAGCGGATTGTTTATTCTGTTATCGTAAATAGCCGCAAGTCTTCGGCGATGCGTTGTCTCCAGGTCTATTTTTGATAGCTTGACGCGGAGGAATGCTGCCTGAATCGGGTCTAATCGGCAGTTATAACCCTGGTAAATATTATGATATCGTGTGTCCGAGCCGTAATTGGCCAAGGCGCGTACGGCATCTGCAAGGGACTTGTCGTAAGTTGTAACGGCACCGGCATCTCCGATTGCGCCGACGTTCTTGGTGGGATAGAAACTGAAGGCGGCGGCATCGCCTAATGCGCCGGTTTTGATACCGTCGACCTCTGCCCCGATAGCCTGGGCATTGTCTTCGATAATAATTAGATTGTGCTTGGCGGCAAGGTCCGACATTGTTTTGTCGAAGGCCGGTCTGCCATATAGGTGCACGGTCATTATTGCCTTTGTAGCCGGGGTGAGAGATTTCTCTATCAATGAGGTGTCGATATTCAATGTCGAGAAATCAGCGTCGACGAACAAGGGGTTAAGACCCGCGTCGGTGATAGCCAACACTGTGGCAATGTAGGTGTTGGCCGGTACTATAACTTCGTCGCCCTGGGCAAGGCGGCCAAGGGCGATGTATGCTTTGAGTATCAGCCTCAGGGCATCGAGGCCGTTGCTTACACCTACGGCATATGGAGTGCCGGTAAAAGCTGCAAGTTCCTTCTCGAACTCCTCACATTCAGCCCCGCCTATGTAGCGGCCTGAATCAAGAACCCTGTCGGCGGCCTGCTTGAGGTCGTCG
>Ga0209694_1003159_pt1 | contig 11476 bp, 5 predicted proteins | sample GluameincwithD2O_FD_187499 | JGI IMG/M metagenome (GOLD analysis project Ga0209694, IMG submission 187499) | Mouse cecum microbial communities from Vienna, Austria - Glucosamine amended microcosms incubated with D2O (SPAdes) (version 2) | ecosystem: Host-associated > Mammals > Digestive system >...
GGGATGAAATCTTTGAGGATGCCGTCCTGGCAAATGCCATTCTGGATAGGCTCCTCCACCATAGTGAGATTTTCAAAATTGTAGGGGATTCCTATCGTCTGAAAGATAAGCAATTTGAATTTCGAGAAGACTAAACAGTCCGGCCTCCCCCCAGGCGCCCGCGCGAGTGCAAATTGGGGGAATAGAGAGGGGTCAGGTATTGGCTGCTATAGTTAATACCTGACCCCTCTCTATTCCCCCAATTCATTACCCAAACTGTTAATTGTTTGGTTGCCCAAAATGTTAATAAATAACTTGACTCCGAACATTTATTAGAAATGGATTGAAAAAATCTGGGATATTGTCAATATTTTTAAAGTTAGAACTTGTCTGAGTAAGCGATTTCAGATCTGTTTACCGATTAAAAACAATAAGAGAATGGAGGGTAAATCGTGGTGCTTTATTTAAAGGAGGTACCGCGGTAAAAAAACGGAGTTGAAATATAAGACTGCAAAAATCGATAAATTATGTTTACGATTCATGAACAGAATTGGATTTTAAATTAAATCACGAAAATCACACAGAAACCCTTGATTGAGATAAATATCCTTTATATAAAGGATGTCAATTAAAAAGCTTCGCTTAATTTCTTAAGAATTTCTTAAGAAAATCGAATGAACAGTTTGTTTTTCCTGTTTTGCTTTGATAAGCTCAACGACGTCAAAACAAGGAGGAACAAAAAATGAAAATGACAAAACGTGCTAGACTTTCAATCGCCGCTTTAACATGTGCTGTATCCTTCCTGAATACTGCGCCTGTAATGGCTGCAGAAAAAACTGACAATGCTCAGAAAACAGCCGCTGGAAGTTATGTTTCCGGCTTAAGCGAAAAGAACAAAACTGAAAATAATGATCTGAGCTCAAAAACCGGAATCGTCAAAGAAGGCGATAAGACTTATTACCTGAATCAGTTTGGGGAAAAGGAAACCGGACTTAAAGAAGAAAACGGAAAAAAATACTTTTTTAATAATGATGGAACAATGGCAAGCGGATTTGTTGAAGTAAACGGATCTACTTACTACTTCTCCAGACAGAATGGCGAAATGCTTAATGGAAAAATTGATCTGGATGGCAAAAGCTATTATCTGCAGGAAGATGGAGAACTGATTACTGGCTGGAAAACTGAAAATGGTCAGAAAAAGTACTATGAAGAAAATGGTGCAGCGGTCAAAAACGCTGAAAAAACAATTAATGGAAAACGATATGCGTTTGATGAGCAGGGAGTGATGCTCACAAACTCCAGCAAGAATGGATATGATTATGGTCAGGACGGCGTAGGAACTCCAAATAAATCCGCCTATCAGAAGATTGCAGATGCAGCTCTTGCTCAGGTAGGAGTCATGCAGGACTGTACCATGCTGGTAACGAATTCACTTCGGGCAGTGGGAATCAATTTTCATGGCTGGCCAGAAGAATACCTTTCTTTAGGACCTACCACGAATAATCCTGTACCAGGAGATATCATCGTTTATTCCGGCCATGTTGCAATTTATATCGGAGATGGTAAAGCTGTGCATGGTGGATTCATGGGGAATCAGACAAAAATCTGGACTGTGGAATGTACAAATCCATTCATCGCCTTTGTTCATCCTACTCTTCCGTAAACTACGATTTATATGTAGAACTCATTGAGAACTAAGGAAGGTTCATGATTAATAATTACGATTGAAAACAGAAAGCAAATACATCTGGGGCTCCAAAGCCCTTTTTTTTTTATGTTTTGATATTCTGTTAAGAAAATCAGAATTCGAATGTGAACTGAAGAATTGCCAAGAAGATCCATTGGTATAAAGAATCTAAATTAAGATATAAAGATTTTATAAAAAATATTTGCATTTTGAGTAGACTTTTTAAATCAATCTGGTATTATGAATCCAGGAAGTCAAGCAGCAGATTTCCTTAACACAAATAATAATTTTTCCTTTCTTTTTTCTCTAGTAAAAACCCGGGGCAGCAACCGGGTTTTTATTTTGCATATTTTTTTAAAGTCAGGCCTGCCCGGTCTGGCTAATTTTTTTTGTTTATTGAAAGATGAACTGATTTGACCTGAAAAAATATAAGAAATAGGCTTTGAAAAAAGAAAGTGAACGAAATTGAGCTGTTTTTCGGGTTAAATTTGGTTGTTCTGGATTGTTAGTGTTCCTGAGAATGGATCGGATTGATCATGTGATATATTTGAATCAGAAAAGAGAACAAAAGTTCAACTAAGGAAAGTGCAGCAATTCTTACAGTTGGTTTTCAGATTTCTTTTCTTAAATTTTCCTCTTTCAAATATTACAACAGGGAAAAGGCTTCTGTGTATGGCGTCACAGAGGCCTTTTTCCTGTTTTCAGAGTGGTGAGTCTTATTAACTCAAAATGAGCTTCTTAATAAAGAATTAATAAACAAAATTCATCCTCATTAAACACTGGTAAAGGGGATCTTCTGGAAACTCTGTAAAAATCCAATGTTTTATCTTGGGAGGAATTGATGAAAGGATGTGTTTTTAAGCTCTTTTTGATAGAGTGATCTCATGCGAGAATTTGAATATGAAGGGTCTGAACCTTCCAACAAAACTGATAAAGAATCAGACTCTGCAGCTAAAAAAGTATCAACAAGTGAAAATGATTCCGTAAATGATACAAAGCCGCAATCTACTGATGAGATCGTAAATAACCAGATTCTGGATGAGTTTACGAATAGAAATGATAAAACGCACAAATTAAAACGTTCAGAAAGAATTTCGAATGCCAGACCCGGAAGCATCAGCGCGGATCTGAATCAAACCAAAAAGAAAAGTTCATCGAATTCAAGTCATCAGACGGATTCAATTACGGAGAATATCACCACAAAGATTCTCATGTTTAGAGAACAATTATCACGTGTCAGTAAAAATAACGAAGAGAAGCCATCAAAAAAGAAAAAACGAAAGCTTCCGTTCAGACTGACATATAAAGGCTGGATTTTAGTCGTATCTGTGATTGGCTTTTTATGCCTTGGGTTTTATCTCTTTTTTTCCAGACCCACTCCAATTGATCGTCTTTCGCTGACATATCTGGATAATCTCTCGAAAGATTCTCTCGGAGTGGAACTTCAATCGACTTTTGCGGACACCTACCAGATTTCCGATTATACGTTATATGGAGAAACGCTCAGTCTTTATAACAGTCGATATCAGAATGGAATCCGGGATGATTTATATGGAAGAAATGTTTTACTTCGAAATATCGAAACTGGCGATCAACTGACATATACTTTTGCCGGAGCGGCAGACAGCGGCATTCCGTTAGGAGAGCTTGATGCCGGCGTTTATGAAGTTTATGTTTATGATGGATTTACTCCCAAACGTGTAAAGATGGCAGACGAATTTCATGCCGATCCTTTTACTACAATTCGACGTGATAAAACAGTCAGCACGGTAAATATGGATGCTTCAAAAGAAACGCTTAAGAAGTTCGGAATAGAAACAGATGAGAATTATCTTTATCTGACAGTCACTTCTTCACTTCCAAAAGTGAAGATAATTGACGTGATGATCGATCCATCGGGTCTGCTGAAATATGAACTCAGTTCCATGGTCGAAGAAGGTTACATTTCAGAAGGATTTAATGAAGCTGAACAAAGCTATGAATTTGCCAAACAGATTCAGCTTTATCTAGAAGAAGCTGGTCTTCGTGTCGAAATCAGTCGGGATAAAGATGAGCCAGTCAGCTACTATGGAGTCAATTCGCGAGTCGGAAAAGGGTATACCAAGCAGGCAAAGGTATTCCTTGGACTGGGCATGGATGAATCGAACAATCCGCTTCCATATATATTGACATCTCCTTTCTCGAATGGATTTTTAGCCAATTCCATATCTCATTGTCTGATGGAAAATGGGATCGAGCTTCAATATATTCCTGATGCGCCTGATCGTCTGGATTATGGAGTCGCCTATGATACCTATCAGGTCAGTGCGGATTACGAAGTTCTTCCATATACACTGTATCCGCAGTTACGTGAAACTGGCGGAAAAGTAACTTATGCCGGATTGAGTGCAGGTACGGAGAATAATGCGAATTTCTCAACCAATCCAGGAATGTATGGAATTGAGTTTTTGTATGCTTCAACGGACTCTCCATCGTCCCAGGCTTATTTCGTTCAGAACCGGGATCTGATGGCTAAGTCCATTGCTCAGGGGATTATTGAATATTTCAATATTCCTCAAACTCAGGAATCAACTGAACAATGAATCTGATCTTTAATCCATCTGGATATTTGGATTATGCATCGGTTGAATAAATTTAGATTGTGAACAATCAGGAAAGGAGATTTAAGATGCTGCTGCAGCTGTCGAATATTTCAAAATCTTTTGGAGCGCAGGATGTGCTGACTTCAGCGACCCTGACTGTTCGTTCCAATGAAAAAATAGCACTTGTCGGACGAAATGGCTCCGGTAAGACAACCTTACTGAAAATGATCACTTCGGAAGAAGAGCCGGATCAAGGAGATGTTTTTAAGAGTGATTCGCTCAGAGTGGGTTATCTTGCTCAGATAGCCTTTTCAAGTGAAGATCGTACCGTTTATGAAGAATTGCTTGATGAATTCAGAGATTTGATCAGTCTTGAAAAAAAGCTTGAAGAGCAGGCTGCGCTTTTAGCAGTCAATTCTTCTGAGCAGCAGCTGGATCGATATGAACGGTTGCAAAATGAGTTCGAAAGCCGTGGTGGATACGACTATGAACATGAGCTGCGATCAGTCTTCATGAACTCCGGTTTTGAAGAAAGAGAGCTCAAAAAGAAAATTTCTGAATTTTCAAGTGGTCAGAGAACGAGGATTGCCCTTGTTAAGCTACTTCTATCCAAACCGGATCTTCTGCTTTTAGATGAACCGACAAACCATTTGGATGTTAAGGCGATCGAATGGCTTGAAGGATATATTTCCCGTTATCCTAAAGCGGTGATTCTGGTCAGTCATGACCGAATGTTTCTTGAACACACAGCGACAGAAATTGTAGAGCTTGAGTTTGGAAAGACGACTCGTTATCCAGGAAGTTATACGCATTATTTAAGCGCGAAAGAAGAATTTCTGGCTAAAAATCATGAAGCTTATATCCGCCAGCAAAAGGAAATTGATCGGCTTGAGTCGTTAATTGAAAAATTCCGCTATAAAAGTTCGAAGGCCGCTTTTGCCCAGTCCAAGATAAAATATCTTCAGCGTATGGATCGCATTGAAGATGTGAAATCGGATCAAAGCCGCTTAAACGCATCGTTTTCAAGCGCGAGAAAAGGTGGAGAGCGGGTTCTTGAAGTAGATCAGATTGAGGTAGGCTATTCAAAGGAACGTCCTTTGACAAAGGTTTCCTTTCAGCTGATGAGAGGGGATCGCCTGGCGATTGTCGGACCCAACGGAATTGGTAAATCAACCCTGCTGAAAACATTAATGGATCGAATGCCAGCCTTGTCTGGGCAATGGCATTTTGGCCACCAGGTAGATACTGGTTATTTTGATCAGGATTCATCCGAATTAAAATCGAATCGAACAGTGATTGATGAGCTCTGGGATGAAAATCCGGATGCGACTCAGACTGAAATTCGAAGTACACTGGCCCGGTTTCTGTTTACAGGAGAAGAAGTCTTTAAGCAGACCATGGATATTTCTGGAGGAGAACGGGTCTGTCTGGCTCTGGCAAAACTGATGATGGATCATGATAATCTTCTGGTTTTGGATGAACCGACTAACCATCTTGATATTCCGGCAAGAGAAGCGTTGGAAAATGCTCTTAAGGAATATGATGGAACAATACTGTTTGTCAGTCATGACCGAATGTTTCTTTCAAAGATGGCTAATCGAATTCTTGAGATAGATGATCAGGGTAAAAGTCATCTGTATATGCTCAATTACAATGAATACTCCGAAAGAAAAAAGGCAGGAACACTTGTTGAAACTCTTCAGGATGATGCCCTGAAAAAGAAGACTCCTTCAAAGAAAAACACTTCAAAAAGTGAGCCGGGCAGTCAGAATCTGAGTTATTCTCAGAGAAACAGTATAAAGAACAGAGTGGCTAATCTTGAAAAGCTGCTCGAAAAGGCAGATGAAGACCTCGAAAATTTAGAGGAACTTCGCTATAATCCAGAGTATTATCAGGACTATCGAAAAATGGAAGAACTTGAAGAACAGATTGATGATAAGAAAAATGAAATTGAACGATTAAGTGCAGAGTGGGAAGAAAAAAGCCTGCTTTTGGAAAGCTGATCTCTTATTGCAATTGTTTTCTTCCAAAGAATGAAAAATGCATAATTTTAAGCAAAGGCTCAAAAGAGCCTTTTTTATGTTTACTGAAAAATTCAAAGGATTTTTCCTGAATCAAAATGGTCAGGTTACTTAAGAAGGAATCTGCAGGTAAAACAGATAAGATTTGGTTAGGAAAATGACATCGATTGATGTAAATTGAACCATCAATCAGCTTTGAAAGGAGCCATAGAGGTATGGATTGGAAATACAGTTTTGATCGAAGAACTTTGAATCTGGGAAAAAAGATTGCTGAAGCAGGAATGATCTACGACAATATGCAGCAAGGAGATTTTTATCAGGCAATGGTTTATGATCCCAGAGTCAGAAGATCCTATCCAGTGCAGGCACAGATTGATGATGGTGAAGTCCTGGCACTTGAATGCGGATGCTCTGAAGCGAATGGAGATCACTTATGTCCCCACGAAGCTGCTTTTCTTTTTAATCTGGAAGATCAGGTTTCAGATCCATATGAAAAATCCATAGTGAATCGATACTCTCATCCTGATTTCAGTAAGAACAAAAAACAGAATCCAGTAAATCAGAGTAGAGCTTCAAACCTGAATTCAGATTGTAAATCTTTTCTCGCTCAGGATAATCCCTTTCGGAAATTGAATGATGAAGCAAAATCAGAATCATTAGATCCTCAGAAAGAACATTCACTGTATCAATCAGAAACGAAGCCCGATCACAAATCAATCGATTCAAAAAACAATCAATCCAATCATCGGATTCCCGAAGGTTCACTGGATGATTTTCTTAGAAGCCTGTTTGAGAAAACAAAATCAGATCAGTCGGAGATGTTTGATTTGTCAGCCAAGCCAGAAAATGAGCACAGAGATACCATAAGGCAGATCAATGACTTTTCAGAATCAGGCTTAAACGCCTTTTCTGACGAAAACCAGATCCAGGAAGAATATCCTTTTGAAAATCAACATCTTTTTAAAAAGCAGGAAACGCTTAATCCTGTAAGGGATCAGTCTTCAGGATTGAAAGATGAACATGCAGCTCATAGTCAAAATGTTGAAGACCATGAAGACCATGAAGAAAAAGAAAAATATCAGAAGAAACAGGTTGGAAACTCTCAGAAGTCTGAAAATACTGGCGCTGATTTTGATCAATCGATTTCAGAGGATACGACTGCTGATTTTCCAGAAGATTTCAAAGCATCTGCTACCGAAAGTTTTCCATCAATGTTTCAAGATGAATCTAAACCAGACCTGAAAAAACGAATACAAAACACACAGGACCCAAAAGATAAGAATGATGTAAAACAGGCAGTTTACAGTCCAGCCACAGGACATGGCCTGGCAGGCCTGATTGAAAAGATGCCGGAAGAAGAACTCAGAGAGTTCGTATTTTCAATGGCCAGAAACGATATTTCGTTTCGACAGCAGCTTGAAATGAAGATGCTCAAGCAGATTCCCGAAGATTTGATGGAAACATACTTTGCCCAGATCGATTTTCTGATTGCCTCTTATCAGAATAGTTTTGGGGCAATATCAGCTCATAAAGCCGCAGAATTTGCAGATCATTTTTCTGGAAATCTGTTGGTAAAACTTAATTTACTGCAGTCTGCAAAACTCATCGAACAAATGATGGAATTTTATTCCTATGCTATTGATGCTATTCTTTCTCTTCCGGTTATGCTTGAAGAAAATCAGGAAGAGGAATTATGGAAATCGTTTTCGGTTGGTTTTGACCAGATTGAATCTGAGGTTGAAAAGGATCAGAAACGGGAATTATTTTTGCGGCTTGAAGAATGGATTAAAAGAGCGCAGAAAGAAACAATTATCAGCGAAGAACTCGAAAGCCTTCTCATTCATAATTTTTGTGAAGAAGAATTTGCTTCAAGAAAATTGGAATACCTGAAAAGAAGGCTCGAAGAAGAAACAAAGAATCTGAACCTGATCAATCTGTCAGATCCGGAAATCACTCGTCTTTTAAACTGGTCATTTACTTTATTCAGAAATTATCCACAGCTCCTTGAATATAAGGCTCAATTTCTTGAACCATATGAGAATCTGCCTGAAGTTTTTATGCAAAGAATTGAAGATGCCTGTGAACATCATGAATATTCTTTAGCTAAAACACAGATTGAACAGAAACTTAATCAGAAGCAGGAAATATCAGATACCTTTAAAGGCGAACTATTAAGAAAGCTTGCAATGATTTCTCGAGCCATTAGCGATCCAGATACTGAAGTTAAAGTTCTTAAACAATTAGTACTGCATTCAAAAGATACGGAATCAAATGACCTGCTGCGCCTGAAAGAATTAATTAACGAACAGGAATGGATGGAAATCAAAGAGTTTGCTAAAGACAATGTCAGTCCGTTTGAACTGGCTAAAGTTCATCAGACTGAAGGTGATTTGAATTCTCTGATGGATCTTTTAGAAGAACATCCAATTGAATATCTGGCAGAAATGTATGAGGACGAACTATCAGCGGATTATTCATCCAGATTAGCTGCCTTGTGGAGTTCAATGGCATACAGTCAGGCGCATTCTCAGGAAAGCGCCCGTTATGATCATGTCATTTATTGCCTGAAGAAGGTCGAATCGATTGATCAGACCGGAAAAGCAGCTCAAAAGAATGCCAATGAGCTAAAAAAGATGTATCCTCGGCGGCGTTCACTGATCAGAAAATTGGAGTCAGCAGGATTTTGATAAAAATAAATTTGAGGACTGACCAATCTTTTAAAGATTTGACGGATGAACCAGTCTATGTTAGTAAAAAGTCTGATTGAAATTTCGATCAGACTTTTTTAGAGCTGATGTTGTGGGAAAGAACCGTTTTTACTGATCAGTTCAATTTTCTGTTTTCTGGAATATTGCTTGATTTCGTATTCTCTGGACATGGCTGAATGTTGATCGGTGAATATTTCGAAATAGACCAGCCGAACGGGAATTCTTGATTTCGTATATTTTGCGCCTTTACCAGTCTGATGTTTTTTCAGCCGTAAAAGAAGATTGTTTGTATAACCGGTATAAAGGCTTCCATCTTTGCAAAGCAGAATATACGTAAAGAATACCGGCAGAAGGTTTTTGTTTTTCATTTTTTCGATTATGATTTTGACGGCAAGCCGGATGATCCCAAAGATAGTTAATCCTGATAAATAACCAGATATGGATATCCGATTATTGTATTCTGCCTGTCTGTATAAAAGGATCTTGCTAAAGCTTGCTTTGAGAAGATAAATTATGACACGTTCAAAAAAACTTTTGTTAAATTCGATAACTTCGCTGATCTTTCAGCTCGTCTTCCTGATCTGTGGTTTCATTTTGCCTCGTATGTTTTTAACTTACTATGGTTCGTCTGTGAATGGACTGGTTTCATCGATTACGCAGTTTCTCGGGTTCATATCTCTGGCAGAATGTGGGGTGGGGGCGGTTGTTCAGTCATCTCTGTACAAACCATTAGCAGATAATAATCGTGATCAGATCAGCCGGATCTGCATTTCATCAGAAAGGTTCTTCAGGAAAATCGCATATATATTATTGGTATATGTTGTGATTTTGATGATTTTTTATCCAATGGTTACATTGGATAGTTTCAGCTACGGTTACACGATGCTTCTGATTGCGGTTATTTCGATCAGTTCATTTGCTCAATATTATATTGGCATGACTTATCGACTTCTTCTGAATGCGGATCAGTTGGGTTTTATCCAGTTCACCATCCAGACAATAGCTTTATTGCTGAACACCGCCGCAGGAATACTGTTGATGAAAAATGGGTTTTCTATTCAAATTGTTAAATTGACAACTTCTTTAATCTTTCTGATGCAGCCGTTATTGATTTCAGCCATTGCCAGAAGAAAGTATCATATCGACCGCAAACTGGTTCTTACCGAAGAGCCAATCAAGCAAAAATGGAATGGACTTGCTCAGCATATTGCCGCAGTTGTTTTAGCCAACACAGATGTTGCTGTCCTGACTCTGCTTTCAACATTAAAAAATGTTTCAATTTATGCTGTCTATAATCTGGTTGTCACTGGATTGAAGCAGCTGATTGTATCGCTGGTCAATGGAACGCAGGCTATGTTTGGAAATATGCTGGCTAAAAATGAAATGCAGAAGCTGTTAAAAACCTTTGATGCTTACGAGTGGATCGTTCACACGTTGGTTACGTTCGTTTTTTCCGTCACCATGATCCTGATTGTTCCATTTGTCCGTGTTTATACAAAAGATGTAACTGATGCCAATTATATCGTTCCCGTTTTTGCTTTCTTCATTACTCTTGCGCAGGTCTCTTATTGTTTAAGAATTCCTTACAATACAATGGTTCTGGCTGCGGGCCATTACAGACAGACACAGGCTTCTGCAATTCTCGAAGCATTAATCAATGTTGGTGTTTCTGTTGTTTTTGTATACAGCTTTGGATTAGTCGGAGTTGCAATAGGGACATTGATGGCGATGGTCTATCGGACGTGCTATCTGGTTTATTACCTGTCAAAAAATATTCTTAAACGAAATCAGATGATCTTTTACCGCCATATTTTTGTGGATGCTTTAATCATGACTCTGGTATTGCTTGGATCAAGATTTTTCATCCTTTCCAAGATCACTTATGCAGGCTGGATTTTGATGGCAGTTCAGGCAGGCGTTTATGGCCTGATTATCGTACTGGTTGTGAATTTCATTTTTTATAAACAGACTATGAAAGAATCACTGGATTTCCTGTTCAAAAGATTCAGGAAATCCTGATGAATTCAACATCAACTCATGCTGTTCCTTTGAACTGAGTTTTATAGGAACGGCTTTTTTTATTGCGTGTTCTGGCTTTGGTGAAAGTAGCTAAGCGAAATAAAATGCTCATCATTTTTAAGCTATACTTAAAAATGATGCAGCAGAGATTTAAAGTTACGAAAATTAATGAGATTTCTAAACTTATCTTTTATGCGATACTAATTTGATCTAAATTTTGAATTTATGACTGAATTCAGATTGGATGAGTCTTCTATATAGCAGCAAATGATCTTTAAAAATGTTCTTGTATTAAACTTTTGTTTGAACTAAACTTAAAAAGCCGTAAACTTTTAGCGGTTAAGAATATCCAGACTCCTATATCTAAGGGCAGAAATCCTTATTTGTGAAAAATTAAAAATAATTCACAAAAAGGGTTGACCGATGACTGTTGGAGTGGTATTCTTAATGAGCCTTGTGAGAGACGGCTTGTTTCTCACA
>Ga0209694_1003160_pt1 | contig 11475 bp, 5 predicted proteins | sample GluameincwithD2O_FD_187499 | JGI IMG/M metagenome (GOLD analysis project Ga0209694, IMG submission 187499) | Mouse cecum microbial communities from Vienna, Austria - Glucosamine amended microcosms incubated with D2O (SPAdes) (version 2) | ecosystem: Host-associated > Mammals > Digestive system >...
GTGCCGCCCCGCTCTGACCCGTTACATCAACATTCGCGGGGCGGCACACAGGCCGGAACGGGTCAGAGCGGGGCGGCACGGAGGCCGCCCCCTACAGACCGGCCCCAACCAGCGCCTGATATCCCCCGCCGTCGGACACCGGCGTGGGGGACAGGGCCACCAGCACGGGGCCTCTCCCCTGCCCGTCCAGTTCCAGGCCGTCCAGCCGGACGGCCAGCAGCAGGCCCCGGTCCACCCCCACGCTGCGGTAGGGCAGCAGACGGAACCTGCCCCGCCAGGCCCCGGTCCCCAGGCGGGTCAGGGCGGCGGCGGGGTCCGTCAGATCGCCCGGCCCGGGGCGGTGTTCCCTGGGAAACAGGGGGGCGGTCCGCTCCCCCTCCGCCACCACCACCGGCCGGCCGGACACCGGGTCGGTAAGTGTGTTTCCGGTGTCCACCAGGGCGGTGAGATCCACCATACGCTCCCCCAGCCGCAGCCTGACGGGCACCAGCTCCCCATTGGCGGCGCTGTGCTGGGCCAGCCGCCGGAACACCAGGGTGAGCACCCCATAGCACACCGCCGCCGACAGCAGCACCACCTTTAAATCCAAAGCGGAGTAGAACACACCATTACCCAGGGACAGCCCCGTCCCGCCCAACAGGCCGATGGCCACCACGCCGCCCCCGAAGGCGCAGGTCAGGGCCACGAACAGCAGCCCCTGCCGGAGCAGGCGGCGGCTCCCCCCGTAGGAGACCACCATCATCAGGGCAGCGGAGGCCAGGCGGCACAGGGGATGGGCCAGAAAGGACAGTCCCGGCAGGAAAATGGCCACCGCGTACACACCCCCCAGCCCCGCTCCCAAAGCAAAGCGCCAGCGGCGCAGGGGCTCCCCCGCCAGACGGGCCGCCGCTAGCAGGAGGAGATAGTCCACCAGGGCGTTGAGGAGAAATAACGTGTCTATATAGATAACGGTCACGGCTTCATCCCCTCCGCACGGCATGGCGGGCGGCCGCCGGCCGCCCTTGGAACACGTCCTATTATAAGAGCCCGGCAGGGAGAAAGCGGTCATAATTTTGGTGGGGAATTTGGGGATATCTTGTAGGGGACGGCACACAGGGGTGTGAAACAGTGCGCACAGGCCCCTGCTGCTGTAACCACTACCCAAACCAAAATCCCACCTTATAATTTGTTCATTTTTGTACTAGACCGCCCGGTTTTCCTGTAGTAAGATAGTCTGACTGTTAAGAACGACCTTTTAAAGGAGAATCGCGCATTGTGAAAAAAAGTCACAGCATTGACATGTGCAACGGGTCTCTGGCGGACAAGATTCTGCTCTTTGCCCTGCCGCTTATGGCCTCCAGCCTGCTCCAGCTGCTGTTCAACGCGGCGGACGTAGTTGTGGTGGGCCGCTTTGCCGGCAAGGAGGCGCTGGCGGCTGTGGGCTCCAACACCTCCCTCATCAACCTGACCATCAACCTGTTTGTGGGTCTGTCGGTGGGCACCAACGTGGTGGTGTCCCGGGACCTGGGAGCCGGGCGCTACGACAACGTGGGCCGCAGCGTCCACACCGCCATGACCCTGGCCTTGGCCAGCGGCATCGGCATGATGATCTTCGGTGTGGTGATGGTCCGGCAGCTGCTGGAGTGGATGTCCTCCCCCACCAATGTGATCGACCTGGCCACCGTGTACTTACGCATCTATTTTCTGGGTATGCCCGCCAACCTGGTCTACAACTTCGGCGCAGCCATCCTCCGGGCCCAGGGCGACACCCAGCGGCCACTGTATTTCCTCACCTTCGCCGGTGTGGTCAACGTGCTCCTGAATCTGGTCTTTGTAATCGCCCTGCAAATGGACGTGGCCGGGGTGGCGCTGGCCACCATCATCGCCCAGTACATCTCCGCCGCACTGGTTGTGCGGTGCATGATGCGGGAGCAGGGCCCCCTCCAACTGGAATTGAAACGGCTGGGGCTGGAAAAACGGGGCGTGCTCCAGATTTTAAAGGTCGGTCTGCCCGCCGGCTTTCAGGGGGTGGTGTTCTCCCTGTCCAACGTGGTGATTCAGTCCTCCCTCAACTCCTTTGACGACCCGGTTCTGGTGGCCGGCTCCGCCGCCGGGGCCAACATCGAGAGCTTTGTCTACGTCACCATGAACGCCTTCCACCAGGCGGCCATCTCCTTTGTGGGCCAGAATTACGGCGCTGCCAAGTGTGACCGGGTGGACCGGGTGGCCTGGCAGTGTACCGTCTTCTCGGTCCTCTTTGGCCTGGTTGCCGGCAACCTGGCTTACCTCCTGGGCGCCCCGCTGGTGAACATCTACGCCCCCGGCGAGCCTGACGTGGTGCATCAGGCCCTGATTCGGATGCTCTTTATCTGCTGCCCCTATTTTATCTGCGGCGTGATGGAGGCCCTGGTGGGGGTGCTCCGGGGGCTGGGCAGCTCGGTAATTCCCATGGTCACCTCCATTGTGGGGGCCTGTGGGCTGCGGCTGGTCTGGGTGGCCGTCGTCTTCCCCGTCTACCGCACCCCCGCCTGCCTGTATCTCTCCTACCCCGTCACCTGGATTATCACCTCCCTGTTTCACTTCCTTTTTCTTATGCTGGTGGTGCGCCGGCGGGCCTTTGCCAAGGTCCAGAGCCTCGGCCCCGCCTATCTGTCCACCGAGGGACACCATCCCGAGGTATAAACACCGTGAGGACCGCCCCCGCCGGCGGCCCTCATTTTTTGTGCAAAAATTTCTCCGGGATTTTTTCCGGAAAAGGTTTGACAAACGGTAACAAATATGTTACAATTCGGTTACAGTTTTGAGCTGACAAATTTTAGAGGAGGCCTACCATGGCAAACGAAAACCTGCCTCTTTCCTACAAGGGACACCCCCTCCGCCGGAAAGATAATCTGATTTATTACGGAACAATGGCTGAAAAATACATCATTATGCTTCAAATTCTGTCCTCCAAGGACCAGGGCGGCCTGCCGGTGGCAGACCGGGTATCCGTTCAGCTCCAGCTCACCGACCCAGACCTGAAAAGCCGGGACCGGGTGGTCAAAAAGAGCGAAAAGGACAGCCTTTATGCCGCAATGGACGTGGCCGCCGTCTGGCTGGACCGGGCGCTGGCCGGAAAGTAACAAATAGTTACAGATTTACGTTAAACTGCTGATAACCCGTCTGCATAAAAAGAGGAGGACGTCAATATGAATTTCAAGCACACTGTATCCCGTCTCACCGCCGGCCTGCTGCTGGCCAGCACCCTGATTACCCCCGCCTTTGCCGCCACCGGCACCGTCAACACCGAGGGCAGCAGCCTCCGGCTCCGTGCTGAAGCCAGCACCAGCAGCTCCGTGCTGAAGCAGCTGTCCCACGGCACCCAGGTAGATGTCCTCTCCGGGCTGGTGGACGGCTGGTATCAGGTCTCCTACAAGGGCACCACCGGCTACGTATCCGGCGAGTACCTCACCGTCACCGAGGACAGTGCGGCCGTTCCCGCTCCCCAGGCTACCGCCGCTCCCGCCGCTGAGTCCGTCCCCGACAAGGTTTACATAAAAGTCACCGAGGGTCCTCTGAACATCCGCTCCGGTCCCAGCACCGACTATGACCGGGTGGGCAGCCTGTCCACCGGCCGGACCGCCGAGGTGGTTGAAAAGCTGGACGGCTGGTATCACATCAGCAACGGCTATGTCAGCGCCGACTACGTCACCGAAATTGACGCCGCCGCCTACGAGGCCTCCTACAGCAAGGGCCAGGAAATCGCCGACTACGCCCTCCAGTTCAAGGGTTACCGCTATGTCCACGGCGGCAGCTCCCCCAGCGGCTTTGACTGTTCCGGCTTCACCAGCTATGTGTACAAGCAGTTCGGCTACAGCCTGAACCGCACCTGCTCCGGCCAGCTGGACAACGGCACCCCCGTCTCCATGAGCGAGCTCCAGCCCGGCGACATCGTCATCTTCAAGAAGGGCAACGCCAACACCCGCGCCACCCATGTGGGGCTTTACATCGGAAACAACCAGTTCATCCACGCCTCCACCGCCAAGGTGGGCGTCATCATCAGCAAGCTGAGCGACGCCTATTACACCACTGGCTTCGTTGGCGGCCGCCGGATCGTCTGATTTCATACATAAAAACCCGCGCCCACCGTCTGGTTCCAGACGGTGGGCGTTTTTTCCATAAAAAAAGAAATAGGCCTTGACAGCCTATCCCAGTTATGGTAGAATAAAATGCTTTTGTGTCCCTTTGCTTCAATCGGACACTCTTCCATATTCACAATGTCAGTGTAGCACACCCCGGTGGGATTGGCAAGAGGAAAGCCCGCAAAACAGTCCACATGTCCGTGTGTATCGTTTCTCCTCCTCCCGCCTCAATTGTGCAAACTGACGGCAATTTCCCCTGTTCCCCCCAAATTCCGCCAGGAAAAAGTGTCAACCAACCGTCAATTCTGAAGAAAGCGAGTTGATATTTCAGCATGGTCGTCAAGGACGTAATGTACGGCAAGACCCCCCGCAAGAGCTTCGCCCGGTACGAGGAGATCCTGGAGATGCCCAACCTGCTGGAGGTGCAAAAGACCTCCTACCAGTGGTTTCTGGATGTCGGCCTGAAAGAGGTCTTCAAGGACGTGGGCTCCATCGTGGACTACGGCGGCAACCTGGAGCTGTCCTTTGTAGACTTCTCCATGGACGAGCAACCTAAGTACGACGTGGAGGAGTGCAAGGCCCGGGACGCCACCTACGCCGCCCCCATCAAGGTGAAGGTCCAGCTGCGCAACACCCAGAACAACCAGATCAATGAGCAGGAGATTTTCATGGGGGACTTCCCCATCATGACCAACTCGGGCACCTTTGTCATCAACGGGGCCGAGCGGGTGATTGTCTCCCAGATCGTCCGCTCCCCCGGCATGTACTACACCCGCGAGGTGGACAAGGCGGACAACAAGACCTATTCCACCACCGTCATCCCCGGCCGTGGCGCCTGGCTGGAGTATGAGACCGACCTGAGCGACGTGTTCTATGTCCGCATCGACAAGAACCGCAAGCTCCCTGTCACCTGTCTCATCCGGGCTCTGGGCCCCCGCAGCGACGCGGAAATTCTGGAGCTCTTTGGCGAGGACGAGCGCATCCTGGCCACTCTGGAGAAGGATGCCTGCAAGAGCTATGAGGAGGCCATGCTGGAGATCTACCGCAAGCTGCGTCCCGGCGAGCCCCCCACCCTGGACTCCGCCGAGACCCTTATCAATGCTACCTTCTTCGACCACCGGCGGTACGACCTGTCCACCGTGGGCCGCTACAAGTTCAACAAGAAGATGGCCCTGTGGACCCGGCTGGCCGGCTGCAGGCTGGCCCTGCCTGTGGACGACCCCCGCACCGGCGAGATCATCGCCGAGGCCGGTGAGGTCCTCACCCGGGAGCGGGCCCAGGAGCTGGACTCCCGGGGCGTCAACCGGGCTGTGGTGGACGTGGATGGCCGGATGGTCAAGGTGTTTTCCAACAACATGGTGGACAAGAAGGGCTTTATTGCCCTCACCGGCTTCGACCCCGCCGAGGCGGGCATCGACGAGATGGTCTCCTTCCCCGCCCTGTGCGCCCTGGTGGACCAGTACAAGGGTGAGGAGCTGAAGGCCGCCATCCGCCGCTCCAAGGAGGACCTGATCCCCAACCACATCACCGTGGAGGACATTATGGCCTCCATCAACTACCTGAACTGCCTGGCCAACAACATCGGCACCCCCGATGACATCGACCACCTGGGCAACCGCCGGCTGCGCTGCGTGGGCGAGCTGATCCAGAACCAGTTCCGCATCGGCTTTTCCCGCATGGAGCGCGTCATCCGGGAGCGGATGACCACCCAGGACCTGGACGTGGTCACCCCCCAGTCCCTTATCAACATCCGGCCGGTCACCGCCGCCATTAAGGAGTTCTTCGGCTCCTCCCCCCTGTCCCAGTTCATGGACCAGACCAATCCCCTGGCCGAGCTGACCCACAAGCGCCGCCTGTCCGCCCTGGGCCCCGGCGGTCTGAGCCGGGACCGGGCCTCCTTCGACGTGCGTGACGTCCACTACTCCCACTACGGCCGCCTGTGCCCCATCGAGACCCCCGAAGGTCCCAACATCGGCCTGATCTCCTACCTGGCCTCCTACGCCCGCATCAACAAGTACGGCTTTATCGAGTCCCCCTACCGCAAGGTGGACAAGGAGACCGGCCGGCTCACCGACGAGATCACCTATATGACCGCCGACGTGGAGGACGAGTATATCATCGGCCAGGCCACCGAGCCGGTGGACGAAAACGGCTGTCTGGTCAACGAGCGCGTCACCTGCCGCCACCGCAACGAGACCATCTCCGTGGATAAGCACCGGGTGGACTACGTGGACGTGTCCCCCAAGATGATGGTATCGGTGGCTACCGCCATGATCCCCTTCCTCCAGAACGACGACGCCAACCGCGCCCTGATGGGCGCAAACATGCAGCGTCAGGCCGTTCCCCTGCTCCGGCCCGAGGCCCCCATCGTGGCCACCGGCCAGGAGCACAAGAACTGCACTGACTCCGAGGTGGCCATTCTGGCCGAGGGACCGGGCACCGTTACCAAGGTGGACGCCCGGCGGATTACCGTGGCCTATGACGACCCCAAGCTGGGCACCAAACACTACCGCCTGACCAAATACCTGCGCTCCAACCACACCACCTGTATCAACCAGCGGCCCATCGTGGATGCCGGCCAGCGGGTGGACTTCCAGGACGTGCTGGCCGACGGCCCCTCCACCGACCAGGGCGAGGTGGCCCTGGGCCGGAACATCCTCATGGGCTTTATGACCTGGGAGGGCTACAACTACGAGGATGCCATCCTCCTCAACGAGCGGATGGTAAAGGACGACGTATTTACCTCCATCCACATTGAGGAGTATGAGACCGAGGCCCGGGACACCAAGCTGGGCCCCGAGACCATCACCCGGGATATCCCCAACGTGGGTGACGACGCCCTGAAGGACCTGGACGAGCACGGCATCATCCGGGTGGGCGCCGAGATTCGCGCCGGCGACTATCTGGTGGGCAAGGTCACCCCCAAGGGCGAGGCCGAGGCCACCGCCGAGGAGAAGCTGCTCCGGGCTATCTTCGGCGAGAAGGCCCGGGAGGTCCGCGACACCTCCCTGAAGGTGCCCCACGGCGAGAGCGGCATTGTGGTGGACGTGAAGGTCTACACCCGGGAAAACGGCGACGAGCTGGGCGCCGGCGTCAACCAGGTGGTCCGGGTCTACATCGCCCAGAAGCGGAAGATTTCCGTGGGCGACAAGATGGCCGGCCGCCACGGCAACAAGGGCGTGGTCTCCCGCATCCTGCCCCAGGAGGATATGCCCTTCCTTCCCGACGGCACCCCCCTGGACATCGTGCTGAACCCCCTGGGCGTGCCCTCCCGTATGAACATCGGCCAGGTGCTGGAGGTCCATCTGGGCTACGCCGCCAAGACCCTGGGCTGGAAGGTAGCCACCCCCATCTTCAACGGCGCCACCGAGGCCGACATTCAGGACTGCCTGAAGCTGGCCGGTCTGGCCCGGGAGGTGGGCGTGGACGAGCCCCTTATCGGCAAGCCCCTCTATCTGGCCGGCGAAGAGGGCCAGGAGATGCGTCCCCTCACCGCCGGGGAGATGGACGACACCGCCCAGGTGGCCCAGTGGCAGCGGGAGCGCCGCCTGCGCATCATCGACGGCAAGAACTGGCTCTATGACGGCCGCACCGGCCGCCGGTTTGATAACCCCGTCACCGTGGGCTATGTCTACTTCCTCAAGCTCCACCACCTGGTGGACGACAAGATTCACGCCCGTGCCACCGGCCCCTACTCCCTGGTCACCCAGCAGCCTCTGGGCGGCAAGGCCCAGTTCGGCGGCCAGCGCTTCGGCGAGATGGAGGTGTGGGCCCTGGAGGCCTACGGTGCGGCCTACACCCTCCAGGAGATTCTCACAGTGAAGTCCGACGACGTCACCGGCCGTGTGAAGACCTACGAGGCCATCGTCAAGGGCCTGAACGTGCCCAAGCCCGGTGTGCCCGAGTCCTTCAAGGTGCTTATTAAAGAGCTCCAGTCCCTGTGTCTGGATATGAAGGTGCTGGACAAGGACGGCGCTGAGATCGAGCTGAAGGACGAGGACGAGGACACCTACCAGCCCGTCCAGGACAACTACTACGAGCGGGAAGACGACTTCGGCAGCTATCAGGCCGACAGCGACTTTGCCTCCGCAGGCGGCTTCACCTTCAAGGGTGACAGCGACGACGACGATTTGGCCCTTGCAGCGGCTGAGGAGGGCTCTGAGGACGCCCTCTTTGCCGAAGACGACTATAATTGACACAGGGAGGAGATCAAAGCATGAGCTACGCTGAGTTTGACGCGATCCGAATTGGCATCGCCTCCCCCGAGCAGATCCGCGAATGGTCCTTCGGCGAAGTGAAGCGCCCGGAGACCATCAACTACCGCACCCTCAAGCCCGAGAAGGAGGGCCTGTTCTGCGAAAAAATCTTTGGCCCCACCAAGGACTGGGAGTGCAACTGCGGCAAGTATAAGAAAATCCGGTACAAGGGCAAGGTGTGCGACCGCTGCGGCGTGGAGATCACCAAGGCCAAGGTCCGCCGGGAGCGGATGGGCCACATCGAGCTGGCCGCCCCCGTATCCCACATCTGGTACTTCAAGGGCATCCCCTCCCGGATGGGCCTGCTGCTGGACATCAGTCCCCGCATCCTGGAAAAGGTGCTGTACTTTGCCGCCTATATCGTGATTGATCCCGGCTTCTCCCCCCTGAGCAAGAACCAGATCCTCTCTGAAAAAGAGTATCGGGACATGCGGGAGAAGTATGAGGACGACTTTGACGCCGGCATGGGCGCCGAGGCCGTAAAGAAGCTGCTCCAGCAGATTAACCTGGATGAGCTGTCTGAGCAGCTGCGCAAGGAGCTGAAGGACGCCTCCGGGCAGAAGAAGGTAAAGATCATCAAGCGGCTGGAGGTGGTGGACGCCTTCCGGATTTCGGGCAACAAACCCGAGTGGATGATCATTGACGTGCTGCCGGTGATTCCCCCCGAGATTCGGCCCATGGTCCCCCTGGACGGTGGGCGCTACGCCTCCTCCGACTTAAACGACCTGTACCGCCGGGTGATCAACCGGAACAACCGCCTCAAGCGGCTGATCCAGCTCAACGCCCCCGATATCATCGTCCGCAATGAGAAGCGGATGCTCCAGGAGGCGGTGGACGCCCTCATCGACAACGGCCGCCGGGGCCGTGCCGTCACCGGCGCCAACAACCGGGCTTTGAAGTCCCTGTCTGATATGCTGAAGGGCAAGCAGGGCCGCTTCCGCCAGAACCTTCTCGGCAAGCGGGTGGACTACTCCGGCCGTTCGGTCATCGTGGTGGGCCCCTCCCTGAAGATTTATCAGTGCGGCCTGCCCAAGGAGATGGCCATTGAGCTCTTCCGCCCCTTCGTCATGAAAAAGCTGGTGGACGACGGCCTGGCCAACAATATCAAGGCCGCCAAGAAGATGGTGGAAAAGGGCGAGGCCGCCGTGTGGGACGCTCTGGAGTTCGTCATCAAGGACCACCCCGTGATGCTCAACCGCGCCCCCACTCTGCACCGCCTGGGCATCCAGGCCTTCGAGCCGGTGCTGGTAGAGGGCCGGGCCATCAAGCTCCACCCTCTGGTGTGTACCGCCTTCAACGCCGACTTCGACGGCGATCAGATGGCCGTCCACGTCCCCCTGTCCGCCGAGGCCCAGACCGAGGCCCGGGTTCTGATGCTGTCGGCCAACAACCTGCTCCGTCCCCAGGACGGCGGCCCGGTGACCATCCCCTCCCAGGACATGATTCTGGGCGCCTACTACCTCACCTACGCCCGGGACGAGGGCGACGTCAACCACGCTTTCGCCGACAAGGACGAGGCCATGCTGGCCTACGACGCCGGCCTGGTCACTCTCCACACCCCCATTCAGGTGCGGATGTTCCGGGAGGTAGACGGCGAGATGCGGCACAAGCTGGTCACCACCACAGTGGGCCGCATGATCTATAACGAGGCCATCCCCCAGGACCTGGGCTTTGTGGACCGCTCCAACCCGGAGACCATGTTCGATCTGGAGGTCAACGAGGTGGTCGGCAAGAAGATGCTGGGCAAGATCATCGACAAGTGTATCACCCGCCACGGCTTCACCACCTCCGCCGGTATGCTGGACGCCATCAAGGACCTGGGCTACCACTACTCCACTGTGGGCTCCCTTACCGTGGCTATCGCTGACATGACCGTCCCCTCCAAAAAGTATGAGCTGATCGGCGAAACCGAGAAGGAGATCGTCCGCATCGACAAGCAGTACCGCCGGGGTCTAATCACCAACGAGGAGCGTTACCGCCTCACCGTGTCCGCCTGGGAGAAGACCACCAAGGACGTCACCGACGCCCTCCAGGAGTCCATGGACCAGTACAACCCCATCTTCATGATGGCGGATTCCGGCGCCCGCGGATCTATGGCTCAGATCCGTCAGCTGGCCGGTATGCGCGGCCTGATGGCCGATACCGCCGGCCGTACCATCGAAATTCCCATCAAGGCCAACTTCCGTGAGGGCCTGTCGGTGCTGGAGTACTTCATCTCCTCCAGAGGTGCCCGGAAGGGCATGGCTGACACCGCCCTGCGTACCGCCGACTCGGGCTATCTGACCCGCCGTCTGGTGGACGTGTCCCAGCAAGTGATCATCCGGGAGGAGGATTGCGGCACCCGTGAGGGCATCCTGGTCAGCGAGATTAAGGAGCACGGCCAGGTGATCGAAACCTTCGCCGAGCGTGTCCACGGCCGTTATCCCACCGACGATATTGTCGATCCCACCTCCGGCGAGGTGCTCTTTACCCAAAACACTATGCTCCGGAAGGACGACGCCAAGACCCTGGAGGACCACGGCATCCACCAGATCAAGATTCGTTCCGTCCTCACCTGCCGGGCCAGGAGCGGCGTGTGCGCCAAGTGCTACGGCATCAACCTGGCCATCGGCGAGCCGGTAGGAGCCGGCGAGGCGGTGGGCATCATCGCCGCCCAGTCCATCGGTGAGCCGGGCACCCAGCTGACCATGCGTACCTTCCACACCGGCGGCGTGGCCGGCGGCGACATCACCCAGGGTCTGCCCCGCGTAGAGGAGCTGTTTGAGGCCCGCAAGCCCAAGAAGATGGCCCAGCTGGCCGAGATTTCCGGCCGCATCTCCATTGAGGAGACCAAACGCAACGTGATGTGCAACGTCACCATCACCGCCGACGACGGCGAGGTGGTCACCTACGCCCTGCCCTACTCCTCCGGCATTAAGGTGAAGGAGGGCGACATGGTGCAGAAGGGCGTGGAGCTTACCGAGGGCGTGCTGTCTCCCCACGACGTACTGCGCATCCGCGGCCTGTCCGACTGCCACAACTACCTGATCTGCGAAGTGCAGAAGCCCTACCGCCAGCAGGGCGTGGACATCAACGACAAGCACATCGAGGTGATTGTCAGCCAGATGATGCGCAAGGTC
>Ga0209694_1003168_pt1 | contig 11406 bp, 12 predicted proteins | sample GluameincwithD2O_FD_187499 | JGI IMG/M metagenome (GOLD analysis project Ga0209694, IMG submission 187499) | Mouse cecum microbial communities from Vienna, Austria - Glucosamine amended microcosms incubated with D2O (SPAdes) (version 2) | ecosystem: Host-associated > Mammals > Digestive system >...
CATGCCGGAGTATCAGGGGAGGCGTTTCAAGGCGTTACCCTATCATTCCACCTCTCGAATTATCAGTTCACAGAACTGGTTAAAAACAGCGCTGTGCGCCGCCTTTTCAGCGGCGAACAAGTCGCACGGTTGTAATGCATCCCCGTATCGGCAAACGCATCCTCCTCATTTCCCGTGCATGACCCTCCCTGATGGATATGGAATCCGAGGAAACCGCTCCCCGCCTCTTCAGGAATCCCCTGTACTTCTACCACAACAATCGTTCCTCCGTATGTATCGTAAAAGTCTGCCCTGCCGTTAATCGTGCTATACTTTTCGCTCCCCCTTATCTGCGCTGTCGCCGCCGGGGTTTTCCTGTTATCTGCAAACATTCTGCCACACTCCTTCATACATATACTTTGACGGACAAAGTCCGCCCGTTCCGCTGGAACATTCATTGCGGGATGCCCTAATGACATACTTACAGGCGCAAGCTGCCCGTTAATGTAATGTATGAAAAAATGCAGAGAACGTGAAAAAATGGCAGAAAAGCGATATGCTCCTGCCATCTTATGATAAATCTATATTTTCCTGATTTCACCCCTTACTTCCATCAATGCATATCCCAAGAGATTCTGTCCTTGCCATTCACTCATATCAAATCTGCGCCCGTCCTTCATAGACAGCCCGATTCCCCAGATTCGGTCTTTCACCGCGCACTCCGCAAGAACTGCCTCCCCTGTGGCAACTAATCTGTTTCTCAAGTCCGGATTCTGCCTGAACTTCTCCGTAAGACCCCGGTAAACGATAATCTGTCTCCTTCCCGCCCACACAGAATCTACATACTGCGCCACAGCCCTTCCAAGGGCTTTAATCTCAGCTACGTCACTTGTTTCCAGAATCTTCCCCGCGATTTTCATATCGTTAAAAAGGACGGCTTTCTGGTACATCATGTACTGTTCCATGGAGGAAAATGTGATACCGCCGAGACAGAATTCTGACAGATACCAGTTGCTTAAGAAACCATATTCTTCCTCTGGATTATGAAATCCGATTACCTTTATTGCATCCACACTGCTCACCCACTTTCCTTACCGCCAGCTCCAAGTCGAGGTCATGCAGCCCCCGGTATGCCGCAATGAGAAAATCGACCGGCAAAAGCTTTACAAGCTCCCTGCTGGCTATACCATAATACCATTGGAAATACGCATAAAACTGCCCAATCCAGTTTGGGATAAAGCCGCCTATCGGATTCCCTTTTTTCGGATGAAAGCTTTCCTCTCTTTTAAAATACCCCCACAGGCTCTCTGCATCCATCGTGCATACATATGCTTTTGCCCCGTCAACATACTCTCTGGTCTTTCCTGACATATAAGTTTCTATAAAATCCTTTACATCAATATCCGGGGCATACTCCTCCACATTCTCAAACAGCTCTCCCTGGGTCTCAACAATTTCCTGAAGATAAGCCTCACTATACGCACCCATAATATCCTCCTACAACAACGTGCTGAAAACATCCGTAACTTTATTCTTCTCTGAATCAATCAGCTCTTTCATGACAATCCGCGCATTTCTGTCACGGACATTATACTTTTCATTAAAAACATTGTAATCAACCATTTCTAAAGATGCATTATCTTCTTCCAATACATGGAAAGCTTTCGGGGATTTCAGGCAGTATTGTATCCCCAAATCCCCCATATGAAACAGCTCTTCCAGAATACAAAGATCAATCTCATCCCTCACAAATGCCTTTGCAATATAAAAATACGACGCATCTGCCCGCCATCCCCGAATCACATCATAACCGTCCAGGCTGACTCCGTATCGGGAAATAAATTTTTCAGAAAGCAGCCTGTATCTCCGGGATGAGTCTGCTGCGCGGTGTTTCATAAGTTCTGCCAGCCACGGCAGAATGCCCGCAGATTCAAAATCAAATATTTTTAAATCCTCGCAGTCCAGACAGTACTTGTGAACCCAGCCGTTTCCTCCGCCGGGATTGCAGACAGCCCACTCCCTCGCCAGAATTATATCTTCCGTCAGATAAAATCCCCTGCCGTAATCATGCTTGTCTTCGCCTTTTCCATATTCCGGAACAAACTCTCTGTTCGGACTCCCGTGATACAATATCATGTACTTCACCTTCCCGCACATTCTCATAAACTACACCTATTGTATAGTATCTGAAAAACAAATGCAAATCTTTTCATTTCCATCAGCATTTGAGTTGACATATTCAACTCTTTGTGCTATCATATGAGTTGACAAAATCAACTTATTAATCATAAGAATCTTCAACCACCGCATAAGGAGGCCGGCACATTGAACAACACCTCACTCAAAAAAATCCGACAATTCAACCGCTACTACACTGCATGGCTGGACGTGATGAACAAAAGCTATCTGGGTACCGGCCTGGCATGGCCGGAATCACGAGTCCTATTTGAAATCTATCTTAGCAACGGCATCTCCGCCACGGAAATCTGCGGGAATCTTAACATGGACAAAAGCTATGTCAGCAGGATTCTCAGCAAATTTGAAAAGCAGGGACTTATCACCCGCGAACTTGTTCCGGGCAGCAAGGGTTTAAAAAGGCTGCACCTTACAAATGCCGGAACAAAAGCCGCCAAAAAAATAGATTCAAACGGCGACCGCCAGATTACGGACAAGCTAAAAGATATGGACGAAGAAACCTGCGAAAAGCTCTGCGCGGCGATGGAATTTATCGAAAAAACTCTGCGCGGCAGCGACATTTGCAAATAACAACATTAAAGGAGGAATCACACAATGGACAACAGAATCACAATCCGCACATACCAGCCCGGAGACCCGAGCCTTGTCTGCTACTTTCAGTATAAGCTCTATGAAGAACAATTTCATTTTAACGGATATTATGAAAAGGAAATGCTGGGCGGCATGGCCGAGCTTTATGACGATTTAGAAGGCAGCCAGATGTGGATTGCCGAGCTTGACGGAAAAATCGCCGGAGATATTGCCGTTGTAAAAATCAGCGCAGACAGCGCAAAGCTCAGGTGGTTCGGCGTGGCTCTTAATTTACAGGGGCAGGGCATAGGAAACCTGCTACTTAAAACAGCCCAGGATTTTTGCCGGGAAAAAGGTTACACACATCTCACCCTCTCTACCCTTGACATCCTGAAATCGGCAAGGCACCTCTACGGAAAATTCGGTTTCCGCAAGACGAAAAGCGAATTTTTTAATGAATGGGATGAAACCAGACAGATGTATCAGGAAATCTGGGAGCGCGAACTCAAATGAGTCCGCGCCTTCAACTTAAATGCCCTGATAAACGCTTAATATAATCCTTTCACCGCCGGATATATCTTTTTAAACTTCTGATACTTCTCCTCATACTTCGCAACCAGTTCTTCTTCCGGCTCTACCGTATCCACCACTTTTACCAGTTTCCCCGCAATCGTCTCCACATCCGGATACTCGCCGCACCCTACCGCCGCCAGCATGGCGCCGCCAAGAGCCGGGCCTTCCTCGCTCTCGATGACATCTACCTTAAGGTTCATGATATTGGCAATCATCTTCTTCCACAGCGGGCTCTTCGCCCCGCCGCCGCAGATTTTCGTCCGCTCGATGTGAATCCCAAGGCTCCTTGCCACCTCAAGGGAATCTCTTAGCCCGAAAGCCACGCCCTCCAGCACCGCCTGGGTCATATCCTCCCTGGCGGTATCCATGGACATGCCGATGAACATTGCCCTGGCATCCGGGTTGTTATGGGGCGAACGCTCGCCCATGAGATAGGGCAGATAAAATACATGGTTCTCACCAAGTTTCGTAATCTGCGCCTGCTCCGCAGCAAAGTCTTTCGTCTTTAAGATTTCCTCGCTCCACCATTTATTGCAGGACGCCGCGCTGAGCATACAGCCCATCAGATGATAATTTCCGTCCGCATGGGCAAAGGAATGGAGCGCATTATGCTCATCCACCCCGAAAGACTTGCTGGAAATGAAAATCGTTCCCGATGTTCCGAGGGAAATGTTGCACATACCATCCCCCACCGTTCCGGTTCCCACTGCCGCCGCCGCATTGTCTCCGGCTCCGGCAATTACCTTCACCTGCTCGCTAAGCCCCAGCTCTCCCGCAATCTCCGGTTTTAATGTTCCCACCGCCTGAAAGCTCTCATAAAGCGTGGGGAGCTGCTCCATCGCAATGCCGCAGATATCCAGCATTTCTTTTGACCAGCAGCGGTTCTTCACATCCATTAAAAGCATCCCTGACGCGTCCGACACGTCCGTACAGAACACTCCGGAAAGCTTATACGCCAGGAAATCCTTGGGCAGCATGATTTTACGGATTTTCGCAAAATTTTCCGGCTCATGCTTTTTCATCCACAGAATCTTCGGCGCGGTAAACCCGGCAAAAGCAATATTCGCCGTGTACGCCGAAAGCCTGTCTTTTCCTATTACTTCATTCAGATAATCCGTCTCTTCCCCGGTTCTCCCGTCGTTCCAGAGGATTGCCGGGCGGATTACTTTATCTCCCTCATCAAGCGCCACCAGCCCGTGCATCTGCCCGCCAAAGCTGATTCCCGCAACCTGGCTCTTATCGCACTCTGCCGTAAGCTCCTTAATTCCCTCCATGGACTGACTAAACCAGTCCTCCGGGTCCTGCTCCGACCAGCCCGGGTGGGGGAAATACAGCGGATACTCCTTCGATACGATTTTTCGTATCTCTCCTTTTTCATCCATCAGGAGAAGTTTCACCGCAGAAGTTCCTAAATCTACTCCTATATATAACATCTGTTCTCTCCCATTTCATAATTGTATGTATTTTTGCAGCATGCCGAAAACATATTTTTCTATTCTGCCTTAATACCGGCATACTGCATGAACTTTTCTAGCTCTGCCCGAATCAGCCCCACGGATTCTCCGTCGGATATCTTACGCCCGCCGGCTGGTTGTACCCAATCTCCTCCACCGGAACGCCGATATACTTAAACACCTCAAACAATGCCTTTCCAAAATGCCCGAAAGCAACCGCGCCGTGATGGGGATAGCCGCCCTCAATCAGCACATGGCGGTAAAATCTTCCCATCTCCGGAATCGCAAACACTCCAACCGAGCCAAAGGACTTCGTCGCCACCGGTAGCACCTCGCCGTGGGCGATATACGCCCGGAGGATATTGTCCGCCGTACTCTGCAGGCGGTAGAAAGTAATATCGCCGGGCACGATGTCTCCCTCAAGTGTTCCTTGGGTCACTTCCTCCGGCAGGGTGCGCGCCATGATCATCTGATACTTCATCTCACAGAAAGAGAGCTTTTTCGACGCCGTATTCCCGCAGTGGAATCCCATAAAGGTATCCTTGTGGGTGTATTCGAATTTATCCTTAATCTCACTCTCATACATATCCTTCGGCACCGTGTTATTGATGTCAAGGAGCGTCACCGCATCCTCGCTCACTACCGTTCCGATAAACTCACTGAGCGCCCCGTAGATGTCCACCTCGCAGGAAACCGGGATTCCCTGGGCAGTCAGGCGGCTGTTCACATAGCAGGGCACGAACCCGAACTGAGTCTGAAACGCCGGCCAGCATTTTCCGGCGATTGCCACATATTTGCGGTAGCCTTTGTGCTCCTCGATCCAGTCTTTAAGCGTCAGCTCATACTGTGCAAGTTTCGCGAGGATTTCCGGTTTCTTATTGCCCGCGCCAAGCTCCTCCTCCATCTCTTTCACGATGGCAGGAATCCTCTCATCTCCCTCGTGCTTATGGAATGCCTCGAACAAGTCAAGCTCTGAATTCTCCTCAATCTCCACGCCGATATTATAAAGCTGCTTAATCGGCGCGTTGCATGCGAGGAAATTAAGCGGCCTCGGCCCAAAGCTGATGATTTTTAAATTGTTAAGCCCCTCGATGGTTCTTGCAATAGGCACAAACTCATGAATCATGTCCGCGCAGTCCTCTGCATCGCCCACCGGGTATTCCGGGATATATGCCCTGATATTCCTGAGCTTAAGATTGTAGCTTGCATTCAGCATCCCGCAGTAAGCGTCGCCCCTGCCCTGCACCAGATTATCCCCGGACTCTTCCGCCGCCGCAATGAACATCTTCGGTCCGTTAAAATGCTTTGCAAGCAGTGTCTCCGAAATCTCCGGCCCAAAATTTCCAAGATACACGACCAGCGCGTTGCAGCCCGCTTTCTTAATGTCCTCTAACGCCTGTACCATGTGAATCTCGCTCTCCACGATACAGACCGGACACTCGTAAATCCCTTCTGCGCCGTATTTGTCCGTGTAAGCCTTCATTAAATTACTCCTGCGGTTCACGGACAGGCTCTCCGGGAAACAATCACGGCTCACTGCCACTACTCCAATTTTTACTTCCGGCATGTTACTCATACGAAAATCCTCCTTATTCTGTGTCACTGACGTTATTTTACCTTTGCAGAACACCGCCGGGAGCTCTCCCGGAAAGTATGTCTGCCCTGAAAACTGATAGGTATATCATATCAATTTTCGGGGCAGGATGCGTTCAAAAATTTATGAAGTTTATGGTAATATTTTGACATTTTGACTCGTTATAATTCCCTCTGCCAAAAGCATGTATCCTTACATACACCTGACCATCACCTTAAGCAGATTGCATGTACAGAACTGAAGGTCTCCGAGTCCGATAACCTCCCCACTCTTCACCCCGTTCACGATATCCTCCGCATTTTCCGCACACCCCGGCATCTGCAGGTCATTCCCCGCCTTGATGCACCATTCGCTGGAAGACCAGGGGTATTTGTCGGAAGTAAGCCCCATATAGCTTGTGTCCTGGGTCGTGCACCAGTCGGTCATGATGACGCCGTCAAAGCCCCATTCATCTCTTGCGACCGCCTGCAGAAGGTCATAGTGGTTCGCCGCATGGATTCCGTTGATCAGATTGTAGGAAGTCATAATGGAATACGGATGTGATTCCTTTACTGCAATCTCAAATCCTTTCAGGTAGATTTCCCGGAGAGCCCGCTCGCTGATATGGGCGTTGGTGAACATCCGGTTATCCTCCTGATTGTTGGCTGCAAAATGCTTGATGGTCGTTCCCTGTCCGCCGAAACTCTGCACGCCCTTTGTTGCCGCCGCGGCACATTTCCCGGAAATCAGCGGGTCTTCGGAGTAATATTCAAAATTTCTTCCGCACAAAGGATTCCGGTGGATATTCATACCCGGGGCAAGCCACAGATGGATGCGGTACTTTTTCATCTCCCTGCCGACAATCTCCCCCATCCGCTCAAGGAGCGCCGTATCCCAGGACTGCGCCAGCGTTGTCGCAATGGGGATTGCCGTACAGAACTGGTAATAATCCACTGCATCCGCCGGGGTATCTTCCGGAAACGGCATACGGTTCATGCCGAAAATCTCGCCGCCGGGCAGCACCTCCCCCTCTTTCGTCGCCTTGAAATGGGGCTGGAGCCTCAATCCTGCCGGCCCGTCCGCTAAAATTAACGGAAAGATTCCCCGTTCCTCAAGAAGAGCCGAACTTGTCTGCCCCGCCGCTCCCGGCACTAAGGTTGCAGCATTTCCCACCACCTGGGTTCCATTGTCTGTCCGCCTCTCGATACCGACACAGAGATTCGCCATCTCTTCTACTGTAAGCTGCGCCGCCAGCTCCTCCGCAGCAGCGCGCCCTTCCTTCACATCCGCAAGGGTCAGGCATTTCCCCGGATTGGTATCTTTAAGAACCGGCCGTTCTTTACCATTTCCATCCGGCGCTTTCATCATGCGGTTGGCAAGCTGGCTTGTGATAACCTTCTCTTCCATCCATACCGTTCCCGCCACATCCGTACAGGCAGAATCCGCCCCTATGCGGATGACATACTCTCCCGGCTCTAAAACCCACGCCGCATCCTCCGTGCTATAGGATGCCATGCCGGAAAGCGGAAATGTCACCGCTAATTTTTCCGTTTCACCCGGTTTCAGCAGCTTTGTCTTTGCAAATGCCGCCAGCTCCTGATACGGCTTTTTCAGCTCGCCCTCCGGTGCGGAATAATAGACCTGGACAACCTCTCTGCCTGCGAACTCTTTCCCCGTATTGGTCACTGCTATCTCCAGAGAAATCTCTTCTTCTTTTTCGTTTCCCTTTTCGGGAATTCCTTCCGTTCCTCCTTCTGCCCTGTTGCCTGCCCGGAATTTCTCCATCTTTATCTCAAACTCCGTATAGCTCTTCCCATACCCGAAACAATACGACGGCTCTATATGATGCGTATCAAAATACCGGTATCCCACGAAGATATCCTCCGTATAATACTCGTCGTCCACATTTCCGTTATTGTGGCTGAAATCCTTGGAGGACGGATAATCATAGTAATCTTTCGCCCATGTATCCGCGAGCTTTCCGGAAGGGTACGTCTTTCCCGTCAGCACATCCCCAACCACAAGCCCTCCGATATTGCCAAGCTGCCCCATCAGGACAACCGCGTTGAGCCCGGATATTTTCTTTAACGCATCAGTATCAATCACCCCTCCGACATTCAGCAAAAGGACAGTTTTTTCATAATTCTCCACCAGAAACTTAATATTCTCAAGTTCCCGGTCTGTCAGGAGATAATCGCCCTTCCGGCACTCTCTGTCCTTCCCCTCTCCGGAATTGCGCGAAAGCACATAGACAGCCGTCTGCGCGTCTTCCTTTTTTACGATCAAAGGAATCTCCGGATTTTCAAAAGGACGCTCAAAAAGAACCATGTGTACCGGCACGCCGCGCTCCTTCGTCTCACGCTCCACACTGTCCATATATTCTTTTTCCGCCCGGGAAAGCTCCGCGTCAAAACCGTCCAGCCACTCTCCGCCAAGTATCTCAAACCCGGCGTCTAAAAGACCCTGCTCAACATTGATATTCTCCCTTGTGTTCACGTCTCCGGAACCGGTGCCTCCCTTTACCGTATGCCTCGCCCCGTTTCCGTAGAGAGCAACTTTGCGCTCACTCTCTTTAAGGGGCAGCGCCCCGTCGTTTTCCAAAAGCACCATGCACTCTCCGGCAAGCCTTCTTACCTCCTGCTGGTTCTCCCGCTCGAGAAGCGTAATCTCATCCGACTTTAATGCAAAAAATTGACCCATGGCAATCCATTCCTTTCACATCTTCTCTTTCCGGAATCCGCTGGGAAGGATTCCGTATTTTTCCTTAAACAGCTTTGAAAATGACCTGCTGTTGGCAAATCCGTTGTTCGCAGCGATATCTCCAATCGCCAGATCTGTATTTGCCAGATCCCTGTACGCATACATAAGCCGCAGGCTGTCCAGATAATTCTTAAAATTAATCCCCGTATATCTGCAGAACATCCGCGAAAAATACGCCGGCGAATAGCCGAAAGCCGCCGCAACGCTGGAAAGCGACAGCTCCGCCGCATAATTTTCTTTTATATAGGCAGTCACAGCGGAGAGCCGGTCAAGCTTTTTATATTGCCGGACAACCCTCTCCTCTACATCTGCCATGCGGTACCGAGTGACAAGAAGATAAAGCAACAGATAAAATTCACCCATAACCTTGAACTCATACCCGCACTCTTTTTTCGTGTAAATGTCATAAATTTCCCTGACAAGCCCCATGACCTCCCCATCTTTGAGAAGGCTGCTGTTGGAAAAATAAATGAATTTATCATCCGTATAATATCTCTCAAAAGTTGACAGCGGAATCTGCAGCACCACCGTCCGGTTCTTCTCCGGCGCATGGATAGCGTGAACCTCATTGGAATTCACCAACATACATTCACCCGGCTTTAAAGCGCAGCATGTATCGTTAATGTAAAAATCCAGCCCGCCCTCAAATAACGCAAACAGCTCCACCGAGCGGTGCCAGTGCTTTTCCCGGACATAATGGCCGTCCTTCCCCTCAAACAGAAACAGCTTGAACGGAATATCATCGTTTGGCATGATAAGCTCGTGGGAATACTCCATAATCCTGCATCCTCCTGTTCCTATCCATATTGCTCCGCACCCTACAATTTGCTTTCAAGCTCCGCAATCCGCTCCAGGACTTTCTCATATGCCTGCTTTATCTCTTCTATCTCACGGTCTTTCTGCTGCAATTCCTGCTGCATTTCCCGCCGTAACTCCTTCTCTACCTTACGCCTTTCCTGTTCCGCCCTAAGCCTTTCCTGCTCCAGCTCCTGGTCTTTCTTTTCCAGTTCTTGTTTTTTCTGTTCCAGCTCCTCCTGCATCTCATCAATCATCAATTGTACCGTATTTCGGTCCAGCTCCCTAAGCTCTTTTGAAAACATACCCATCACCTCTTCAATATTCCGGCAGATGTCATAAACCTGCTCATACATGGCTTTGAAGTCCGAATACTTTTCTGTGACGGAAATGACCGCCTCCGGCTCATCCATGCACAAAAACGCAAGCCATGCCTCTAACCGATTCTCTATCCTCATATTTTTATTGTGCTGGATTTCCCGGAAGATGTCAAGAGGAACGAACAGATATTTCTGCAGGAGATCCATCTTAAGTCCGGTATTTGACTGCTGTTCAAAATAATGAAGATATGTGTCAGGAAACTGACGAAACGCCGACGGGCTATGCTCGAATAATACGATAGTGTATACTTGCTTGATATCTCTGTAAGCGAATTTCTCTTTTCGTTTGCTGCGGACTCTCTTATACTGCCGCAGCAGTAAGTCGGCGGAATAGCATGCGCTCCGCTCCCCCGGGAATTTATACCCGATTTTTTGGATCTCAAGGTTGGCGATGCTGCCATATTTCAATTTATTTTTTTGATAAAGCATATATGAGCATCACAAAACAATCGTTTCGGAAACAATATAGTTATATTTGTAGACAATAAAGCAATATATCTAATCCGATTTCCAAAAATCTAATCCGTTCTTCAGGTCATACAATCCTTTTCATGCAATTAAATTGTCAGTTATATTTACAAAGATAGAATGAATATTCTTGGTTTATTTTTATATCATCCCTTTTCTCTAATCCAATTCCTACATCATTATTTGTTTTTTCCAAACGTTCAATCGATTTTCCATTAATTTGTAAAGTCTTTATTTCAAGCACTTTTATTTTCTTATTCTTGACCGCAATAAGATAATCACCTATGCCGAATATATTGTCTCCATTATTAATACAAACAATATGACTGTCAATAACTTTAATGGCTTTCCCTAATTTACACAGTTTCTCCCTTTCCATCAAAAAAGACATAAAAGACTGTAGCATAATTTCATTTATAGCATATGCTAATATTTTAAGAAAACCCAAGTAATTTTCACTAATAGCATTAAGCTCCATTCTTTCCTCAACCCAACCATGCGCCACATCATTTCTCGCAGAAACAAACCATTCTAGTGCACTGTATCATTGATTTTTAGCATATCTGTCACCTCTATTATGAGGTGGCAGATGAAATTATCGGATAAAGTGATATCAGCTTTTCTCTGGCATCTCCTGTTTGGAAATGCCACCGTATTT
>Ga0209694_1003173_pt1 | contig 11396 bp, 10 predicted proteins | sample GluameincwithD2O_FD_187499 | JGI IMG/M metagenome (GOLD analysis project Ga0209694, IMG submission 187499) | Mouse cecum microbial communities from Vienna, Austria - Glucosamine amended microcosms incubated with D2O (SPAdes) (version 2) | ecosystem: Host-associated > Mammals > Digestive system >...
CCATAACATACCCTGTCGGGGCCTTGGTTTCGGTCAGCACATAAGCACCGGGGGCCAGATTACTGATACGGATTTCTCCGCTGCTGTCGGTAGTAAACAGACCATTTTGGGTCAAGGTGGACGTGCCGATCACGCCGTCCAAACCGACCTCACAGCCCGCCGCCGTGGTGACACGGAACTCCGCGCCGGGGAGGGGCTGGCCGGTGATGCTGTCCCGCTTCTGGATAATCAGAGAACTGCGGGGCTGGTTCTTAAAGGTGAGGGTGGCGGTGCGGCCCGCCTGGATTTGGATGGTCTGGCTCTGCGTGTCGATGATGAATCCGGCAGGGGCGCGGGTTTCAGTGACGATCACGCTCTTGCCCGGTTTCAGCCCGGTAATGCGGATTTCCCCGTTTTCATCCGTTCTGAAAATGCCGTTGGAATCCCCAATCAGAGTGCCATCCGCATACATGACCTTGAACTCGGCGTTCTGCAAGGTTACAGAGGGATTGATGGAGCATACCTTTCGGATTAAAAGCTGGCCGTCCGGGGCATTGTCAAAACGGACGGTAATGACGCTCTGCGTCCCATTATCAGAGATATAGACTGTTTCAGAGGCATTGATGATGCTGTACCCGTCAGCGGGGTCCACCTCCTCCACGATATAAGTGCCGCTTTTCAGTCCAGTCCAGATGCAGGTCCCATTTTTCCCTGTCACCTTCTGGCCGATTACAGTGCCGCCCGTGCCAGAGGTCCCGCCCAAGTAGCGAAGCTGGAAGGTGCAGCCGGGCAGGGCCTCATGGGTCACGATGTCATACTTCTCCACGACAATTCCATTCAGCGGCTCATTCTGGAATGTGACGGTTTTGCTCTCGCCGCCGTGGAGAATGACCTTCTGCGTGGTAGGCTCCTTCATCTGGAAACCGGGGGCCGGGGCAACCTCAGTGATAGTGTACTCGCCGGGGTACAGCCGCTTGCCCTGCTCATGCAGCTTGATTTCGCCGTTGGCGTCCGAAAAAAGATAACCGAAGTCCACCGAAGCGGGAGCGTCCGCCGCCTCGCCGTTGGAAGTATAGGTGACATGGAATTTTGCCCCCTCAATGGGAGCGCCCGCAACAGAATCCTCCTTGAAGATGGTCAGCTCCGGGGCCTTGTGATTCTTGAATACCACGGTCTTTTCATCGCCAGGATTCAGAGAAATGGTCTGTACCCGGTCCGCGTCCTTGTCCGGCAGATAGTAGGGCGCGGGGACGGATTTCTCGGTAATGCGGTAAGTGCCGGGGTCCACCCGCAGAGAAACCGTGCCGTCCACGCCGGTAGTTACATCATGCTGATAGTCGCTGTTGATGCTCTCAACGGTCAGCACCGTTCCAGGGACCGGATCACCGCTGATGGCGTCCACCTTGAAGATGGTGAGCAGGGGCTTTTTGCTGTTCTTGAAAATCAGCGTCTTTTCATCGCCGCCGTTCAAGCTGATGGTTTGGGTCCGGTCCGCTTCATCCTCCGGCAGACAGTAGGGTTCAGGGACAGATTTCTCCGTCACCCGGTAGCTGCCGGGGGCAACGCGCAGGGTGGCGAAGCCGTCCGCCTCGGTGGTGACGTCGTGGCGGTAGTCGCTGTCGATGCCCTCCACGGTGAACACCGTGCCGGGGATGGGGGTGTTGGTTCCCTGTTCCACCTTGGAGATTTTCAAAACAGGCTGCTTCAGATTGTCAAAAATCAGCTCCCGGTTCTCGCCGGGTCCCAGGTAGATGGTCTGCATGGGTTCCTCGCCCACCACATAGGGGTCGGGGACAGACTTCTCGACTACCTCATAGCTGTCCACGGGGATATTGGAGAGAACGGCCCTGCCGTCCGGCCCGGTGGTCACGTCATTGTGGTAGCCGTAGTGGATGCCCTTGATTTCAAAGACCGTGCCGGGAATGACTTCCTTGGTCTGGGCGTCCCGCTTGAGGATGGACAGGCTGGGCAGCTTCTGATCCGCCGCCGTTACGGTGACAGTGCCGCCGCCGTTGATGGTGGCCTGATCCACATGGGCAAACACAGGCTCGGTCAGGCAGGAATAAGGCGCAGGCGCGGACACCTCCACAAAGGCGTACATTCCCTCGGTCACATCGGTAACGGTGATACTGCCATCCGCTTTGGTGGCCTCTGTGCCGATGATCTGCCCGTCCTTGATGATGTTGAACACAGCGCCGGGGAGAGGGTTATCAGAATCATCTTTTTTAACAAGCCTTATCTTCACCTTGGCGTCATTTTCAAAGACCAGGGCCACATCGGTCTTGCCGTCCCAAACAAAGGTCTGCTTGGTCTTGCTGACATCCGGGCTGAGAGAGTAGCCCTCCGGGGGTTTGATTTCCTCGGCGGTGTAGCTGCCCAGGGGCATATCCTTCCAGGGAACGTCCGTCAGATAGCCGCCAGCGCCAGTGACATAGGTTCCGGTAAAATCATTGTCCACGCCGGTGATTTTGATGACCGCTCCGGCCAGCCCCTTGGTGGGGTCGTCCGCATCGACCTTGCGGATGCTGCCCTCGCCGGTAATCTCAGGGGTATCGGAAAAGGTGACAGTCACTGTTTTATTGGTTCCGTTAGGCAGGACAATGTACTGCGGCCCCGAGTTGTCGATCTCGTACCCCGCCGGGGCCTCCAGTTCGGTCACGGCGTAAGTACCTGCTTCCAATTGGGGTATTGTAACAGTGCCGTCTCCGCCTGTCACCACTTCCTTGGAGTAGGCGCCATTTTCGGAAGCAACAAGAAACCTTGCGCCGGACAGTCCTTTGTTGGGATTGGTGGAATCAACCTTTTTAATCATCAGGCTATACAGTTCACGGGTAATGCTCAGGTCGCCCACCATGACAGCCTGCACATCGTTGGAGGGGTGATAGCTGGAGCCGGGGCCAGTGTAGGCGTACTCATAGACCTCGCACTCGCCCCATACGCCCTGCGCCCCCAGGTCGAGAATATACTGCGCCCGGTCACGGAACGATTTGCCGTCCATTGTATCGTCAATACTGGAATAGTTGGTATGCTCCAGATTGTTATAGACGCAAAGCAGTTCCTCGGCACAGGCCACCACTGGATCAGACAGCAGACCGGCCTTGTAGCGCCAGACGATAGCCTGCGTCCAGGAGTTCATGGTCCAGGTGTAGTTGCTGTCCCATACGTCATTTACGCCCAGTGCCTTGGCCTGATCGGTAAAGACGCCGGTAGAATGGGCGTAAAAGTACGCCATCATTGTCCTTACAGTGGGGTCGGAGATGGGCTGGGGATTGCCCCAGGTGTGGCCCTTCAGCGACCAGCCCATGCCCTTGCCCTTCTCGGCGCAGAAGCCCATTGTACTTTTGCCGTTGTAGTTAAAGTGCATCTGGTGCATATAGCACTCGCCCAGAGCTGGGGAATCGTACTTGGTTCCGCTGTATGCGCAATCGTCCATCTTGATGGTGCTGGGGTTCGCCGCCAGTGCCGTGGAGGGCAGCAGTCCCAACATACACACCAGCACCAGCAGCAGAGCCGTCATGCGGGTGAAAGAGAAACGGATTTTTCCCATAAATCAAAAGCTCCTTTCCGTTTTGGGAATAAAAAGGCCCTCCAGCTTGCGCTGAAAGGCCGTTCAGGTTTATATTCAGTTACGCATAAAAGTTGATGCTGTTGGGTATTCCAACAAACATATAGCAGTAGGTGATGCCGTCATATTGGGTTACGCCTACACCAATGCAGTCGCAATCCGGGTCAATCATAGTCTGGAAATGGCCGGGCGAGTTGATCCAGTTAGTGACGGCGCGTTTGGCGGCATCCTCCGTGCCAGTGAATACGGTGAGGTTGTCACCGAAGCCGTAGGGATAGCCAGCATCTGCGGCGGCCTTGCCCTCCTCCTGGGCGTGATGCCAGGTGTACCGTTGATTGGAGCAGGCTTGCGCGGCGTTCATTAGGGCCTCGCTGACCGGCAGCTCCGACACACCGTTTGCCACGCGGGTCTGGTTGATAAGCCGTACCAGTTCCAACCGTATCGCCATGTTGTCTGTCAAAGCGGCGGTACTTTCACCGGCAGGGGAGGACGGGATGGCGGATTGCACGGTGATAGTCACACTTCCTGTCCTGCCGTCCGGGGCGGTCACAGTGATCGTTGCTGTGCCGGGGGCCTGAGCGTTGGCTGTCCAATGCCCCAGCACATTTTCCACACGCACAACATTGGGATCACTGGAAACTGCGGTACAATCCGATTCTGAAACCATCAAGCCGCTGATCTCTCCGGTAGCCAGAGTATTGCCCTTATAGCTGCCTACCCGTATGGAAGCATCCGCCTGTACGGGAGCAACGCCGGTATAAGGGGCGTCACTGTCAATTTGAACCGCGCCGTCCCAATAGACGTTGAAGCCCACCAGCTCACCCACGTCCCGCAGCTTCACATAGTTGCTGCCATCAATGGTAAACGCCGCCAGCTCTACCCGCTGGCCGTCCAGATAGATGATGTTTGTGCTGGGGATCGCCTTATAGAAGATTTCCGCCGCGTGCGCCACGCCGCCGCTGAACAGGGCCGCGCCCAAGATCATCCCGGCAAACAGGGTCAAAATGGTCTTTCCTGCGTTTTTCATAATGTCCTCCTTTTGTCCTGTGTGGTTGGTGTTGTATTTTATCGTAAAACAACCCAATTATACTATATACCAAAACCGCACAGAAAGCAAGCTGGAGAACACTCAAATGATGTAGAAAATGGGCGGCGTTTTTTGGTGGTCCTACACAGCTCTGTTTGAGGCTGTCAGGTCCTTTCCACCGCTGTCACGCACCAGCGGTAGGCGCTCTCGTTGCGGACACAGGTAAAGAGCGTAATGCGGTTATCGCTGGTGGAGCCGGTGGCGCTGCTGTCTGTTTCGCTGATTTTCTGGACGCTGGTGACGTAGTAGGTACGGGTCCCCAGCATGGTTGTCAGCGTGATCTCGTCCCCGATGTTCAGTGTATGGATTTCTCCAAAGTAGCAGTTGGTCCCCCGGTTGTGGCCCGCCACGCAGACATTTCCGGCCCAAATGCTGGTATCGGTAAAGTGGCCCGCGCCCTTGGCGAGAGTGGCGCTGTCCGTTCCCTGATAGATTTTCACATTCACGCCGATGGAGGGGATTTTCAGCGTCCCCAGGTGGCCCCCGGAATAATAGAGGTCGCTGGTCACGTCCGTGTAGCCGATGGTGCTGGTGGTGAAGTTCTCATTACCAGCAGGGGGATAAGTCCCCGCGCTGATGGAGGTATCCGTGGCGGGATAACCGCCAGGGCTGGAATCGGTATAGCCATAATTGCCCACAGCGTTCACCAACCCTCCAGACATAGCGCCGGGGGCAAGGTTGGGCGTCAGATACTCCCCGGAGCCGCGGAGATAGCTGGTGGGCGTTCCAAAACCCGGAGCGATCAGGGTGGCGGTCTTGCTCCTGTTCACGTTCTGGTCCTCCGCCTGATAGATCACATCCTGGGAGGTGGGGTCCGCGAACAGGTAATCGTCCGCGCCGTCAAAGCCGTATTCCAAGGCGCTGGCCTGGGTGACACAGAGCGCAGTAACCAGCAGGGACGAGATAAGCTGGGATTTCAGATGGGTTTTCAGCTTCATGTGGCCGATCTCCTTTCCTTGATTTTTTCATAGCCCCAATAGGCGGCAGCAAGCAGGGCGGCGATACCGCCCGCGCATCCGGCGATGGAGAGGGCCGCTGCCCCGCCAGACGGGGCGGCGGTATCAGTGACCGTATCGCTGTTGGCCTGGGAAGCGTCCTCCGGGGGATTGCTCCCAGCGGGGCCGTCCTCCTGGGCGTCCTGCCCCTCGCCGCCCGTATTGCCGTTTTCCTGGGTGGGGGCAGTATTGGTGTAGGGTACATCCGTACATCCGAAGATTGCGGTATAAATCACAACCTCGCAGGAGGTTTTCGCCACTTCCCCGGTATAGTCGGCGGTCACGGTGTAGCCGGTGACGTAGCGGCTGCTCACCGCGCCGGTGTAGCTGGCTGTGGCGGTGTAGCGTGTCACCACATCCTCGCCCTCCGTGTCGGTGGTACTGGACCACTTTACATCCGCCAGATTGAGGGTCTTGCCGCCCTCCGTCACCGTCTTGGGCACAAGGGACAGGTCGGCGTCGGACAGGTTGGGATAGGTTCGGGAAGCGGAGAGATTGCGGGTGGAAGTGCCGTAGCCCTTGACCTCCACCTGGACGCTGTTGTAGTCCAGCTTCAGCACTCCGGTGTAACCGTCCTCTGTTTCGGACTCGATCTCCGCGTCAAGCTGCTTCAAAATCTCACCCAAATCGCCGGTCTTGCTGTCCGTGGTGACGGTTTTGGTCAGCGGCTGAGTGTCCACGCCCACCTCCGTTTTCCGGGTCATCTCCATCAGGTGGAAGGTCATGCCGTATTCCTCGAAGTCCTCCGTAGGGATGCCAGCCGGATCGTCCGAAAGGGAAAGCTGGTAGACCTTGCGGACACGGGGCTGGTCGAAATCGCCAGCGGTGTAGGATTCAACCTCGATGGGGTAATAACAGGCCGCCGAACGGTCAGCGGCCAGAGCGGGGGGCGACGCCATGCACAGCATCAGCACCGCAGCGCACAGCAGCATGGAAATTCGCCGTTTTGTCATTTCGATCATCTCCTTATCGGTAAAAAATAGGACGGCCATGTGGGGCCGTCTGACTGTGTGGAATTACCGTGCCCCGGTGCGGGGGGCGCTCTGCTCCGCCGCGTTATGTTCATACAGAATCACCCTTCTCCGGGCTGTGCGGCAGGGCGAAGTATGCCTCAAATTCCTTCTGCTGGGCGGCGGTCAGGGAGGCGAAATGTTCCCCCTCGAAACTGCACAGCAGGAAAGTCCCGGCGATAAAGTCCCCGCTGTCCGTGGGGTTCTCCCGGTTGGGCATCAGGCCCATGTGCTTCCCCTCGCTGTTACAGACCAGCATGACCCGCTGGGGCAGGTAGCACCCGGCCTCAATGGGGCCGCCCACAATCTTCTGAAAGGCTTCCAGCGTGTCCTCCGCCTTGGCAGGGTACGGGGCTTTGCCGGGTTCCACCACCAGAATGTCGATTTCTTTTGTCATACAATGTCCTCCGTTTCGTGTTATATTCCAGCGGCATCCTGGGCCAGATCGTGGCTGACCAGGGACGCGTAATACTGGCCGATGGTTGTGGGCGCATTGTAAAGCGCCGCCAGGGTGTACGCCTTGATGTTCTTCACCAGCGTGGTGTTCTGGCTCAGACTTTCCAGAACATAGGCGATATGCTCATGGCTGAGTTTCAGAAAGCGGCTCTTGACCACGCCGGTGGCAACTTCCTCCCCGGCGATACGGATGAAGTCACGCCGGGAGCAGCAGACCTCCACCATGAGTTCCACATAGCCCTCCAGCGTTTCCTCGTCATAGGGATGCTCCGTCAGGAGAAGGTCATAGTCGATATTTTCTTTTATCAGCTCTCGGTATCTATCCATCTCATCCATCCTCATCCGGCTCTTGGGCCTTGCACGGGCAAACGGTGCGGGGGTAGGGGGAAGGATGGATAGGTCAGTATCATTCAGTTCAGTATTTTTCTTTTCAGTCTTATTAGGGGCGGAAAAACCGCTGTCAAGACCGCGCATTTTCAGCGGTGCAGACTGCGGAATTTCCGCAGTCAAGAGTGCGGCACTGTCCAGCGGTCTTGACTGCTGATTTTCCGCAGTCTGGGGGGCGGGGGGCGGCGGTGTCTGTTCCGGTTGCTGGGGCTGTCCGGGTTCCGGGGGCAGGATGAAGTTTTTGACGTAGATGCGGGTGGGCCGTCCCTGGCCCTGCTTCTTCCGCTCGATCAGGCCAATGCCGTCCTTGTCCAATTCCCGGAACAGCTTCGTGGCCTTGTCCTTGCCGCAGCTCATCAGGGCCATAGCGTCCTCCTGTGTGAAATAGATGTAGACGCGCCGGTCGCTGTCCATCCAGCCGTTCTTGACGGACAGCCCCATGCGGTCCAGCAGAAGGCCATAGAGAACCTTGGCCTCGATGGAAACGCCCTTATAACGGGGGTCGGTCAGCAGGACCTTGGGGATGCGGTAGAAACTGTACTGCTCCGCTTCGTTGCCGTAGTAGTAGTCCAGATTCAGATTTGACGGCATGGTGATTGCCTCCTTTGAAATGTGCGGAGAAGCAAAAAAAGCGCCCCGGTGACTGCGATAGTCACCGGGGCGCTCATGCTTCCTGCCGCTTTGTAGATTTATCCGTAAACGTAAAAAAGCCTCCGCATAGCTGGCAGTCAGCTATGCGGAGGCGGATGTATTGCGTTCAGCTAAAAACCTGGGCAGCGGGCCGCTGGATGCCATAATAGAGGCGATCTCCATATAGCGCAGAAATGCGGCATAAAATGTTTCCTTGGAGCCTCCGTAGGCATCCGCCACATCTTGCAGGGCCTTACGGAAAACACGCTCCCGCGCCGCCTCATATTCGTCATAGGCGGCAAGCAGTCCGCTCAGCGTCCTCTTGAGATGCTTTTTCCTGATCCTCTTGTTCATTACGGCTGGTCGCCCTCCCTTACCCGGACCGCCAACCCTTTCAAGGGGAGATCGGCGTAATTGGCAAGGTAATAGTCCCTGCCGTCATACCGCAGGAATGTCCGCTCCCAATGAGAATTGTCCAGACGGTATTTGTCCGGCACAAGGACTTCAATAGGGCTTCCCTCACGGAAGCAGAACCCCGCCGTTGTCTCATACTGCCCGCTGCCATTTTTCCACAGGCGACTGGTTTCCTTGATGGGCCGGGACAGGTACGACGCCATCTCCTGCACAGTCCGCAGGTTATCAATCACAATTTCTAAATGTGCGGACAGGAGGTTTGCGTCATAGTCGTCAAGGGTATGCGTGTCCATCTTAGCGGCAAGGGCCTGGATTCTCGCCGTCCGACTGCTGGATTCATTTACCAGCCGAAGAAGTTCTTCCAATTTCGGCATCTGCGCCTCCTTTCCCCCGTATGCCCGATAGGTCAGGCTGATTCTGCCGTAAACGTAAAAAAGCCGCCCCCACAACCGATTTCAGTCAGTTGTGAGGGCGGCTGATGCTGGCCTATTGCCACGGCCAGGGCTGGGTCCGCACACGGACGCGCAGTCCCTTCATAGTAATATCTTTATGTCCAACTAGGTAATAATCCCTGCCGTTATGCTCCACGCTGGTGATTGTCCAATAAGGAACATCGTGGTACTCATCCGACACAAGAGCCTCAATCACGCTGGTGCAATCATAGTAGTGGCCCTTTGCCGTCCGGTACTTCCCGGCAGTCCCTTTACTCAGGCGGCTTTCCTCTGCGACAGGCCGGGTCAGATAGGAAATGTATTCCTGCACATCCGCCAGCCGTTCCGTGATACGCCGCAGCTCATCCCAAATGAGGATTTGTTCTCCATCATGGAAATCAATATCCAGACCGCTTAAATCGTTGTATTCGGGATAGGTGGAGAATTTGAGAAATTGCGAGATGTGCTGGTTCAGCTTGACCGCCTCCGCAAGCGCCGCTTGTAAATCTGCCATGATAACAGCCTCCCTTCTATTTGTGCTGAACGCTCCACGTTTCCAGCAGGGACACTATGACTTCCTCCATCTGCTGGGCGGTGTAAGTCTGCGGAAAGTATTGACGCAGCCTTGTCTGTTTGAGGACTACCTGCACAGTGGCGGGGCATCCCTCTGACAGAATGGCCTCAATAACAGTGATGGTCAGCACTTCGGTTCTGCGCTGCTCTTTGATTTTCACAAGTTGGCTCCTTGTAGGAATTACACTCAGCTTGTCCATCACCGATGCGAGGATAGTCTGCTCCTGTTCTGTCAGAATAGCGATATAGTCAGCGGCGGTACTGAACGATAGTTTGTCCTCGTCCACTAAAGTCAGCAGGGGCGAGATTAACTTGGTTAAAGCTATGTACCGGGTGACTGTCAGACCACAGTTCTCTCCAGCGTCCTGTGCGATTTTCTCCCGTGCGGTCAACTTCGGAACTGCCGGTTCCGAAGTGAGGTCCCGCCGCTTACCCTGATGCTTCAAGGCTTCCATTTTCATCTTGTAGGCAAAGGCTTTCTCGCTGGGCAGGATTTTCTCACGCTGGAGGTTGGAATCGACCATGATTATGGTAGCTTCATCATCATCCAATTCCCGAACGAGGACTGGCATTGTCTCCCTGCCCGCCAACTCGCTCCCTCGCTTGCGCCGGTGTCCCGCTATGATCTCATAGCCGCCCTCTTTGCGGGGGCGAACAATTCCGGGAGCCAAGACACCGCTCCGCGCGATACTCTCCACCGTTTTCTGCATCGCTTCATCATCCCGCACTTGAAAAGGGTGATCTTTGAAAGGAAACAGTTCTGCCAGCGGAACCTCCTGCACCTGTTCGCCGTTGGCCTCCGCTTTGCCGCCAGTTTGAAACAAGTCGTCAAAGCCAGCCAACTGTATCTTACTGGCGCTGCCTTTCATGATGCCAAGACCTCCCTTGTCAGAGACGCATAGGCGGCGGAGACTTTACCAGCAGGGTCATGGAGGTAAATGCTTCGGCCCTCTGCGCTGGTTTCTGCCGCCCGGATTGACTGAGGGATAATACTGTTGAAAATCCGCAGCTTGTCCCCATAGGAATTGCGGAGCAGCTCAATGATCTCCCGTGAATAGGTCGTTCGCAAATCCGCCATAGTGATAAGGATGCCCGCAATCTCCAGACCGGGATTGATTTTCCGCTTTACATTTGATATAGTACGGATAAGCTGTTCCAATCCCTTGATTGAGAGGTAGTGCGCCTGCATGGGAATCAGCACTTGATCCGCAGCGGCCAGGGCATTGATGGTCAGCATACCCAAGGAAGGGCAGCAGTCCAACAGAATCACATCGTACTGATCTCGGACGCTGTTCAGATAGTCCCGCAAGATCGTCTCTCGGCTCATAGTGTTTACCAGCGTGACCTCCAAGCCGGACAGCTCGATGTTGGCCGGAAGAAGGTCAACAGCTTCCGCTTGATGGAGGATGCCCTCGCCGGGGGACACTGGCTCATCCAAAATTATGCGGCCCAAAATGGTCGCCAGCGTATTTTCCATCTGATCGGGCCGCTGGTATCCCAGGCTGGCAGTCAAGGACCCCTGAGCATCCATGTCCACCAGAAGAACTTTCTTGCCTGCCCGCGCCAGACCGATACCCAGGTTGACCGCCGTTACGGTTTTGCCAACTCCGCCTTTTTGGTTGCAGATTGCCGTTATTTTCGCCATTTCGCTCATTTTTGGCCTCCTTCTATGTTCATAGAATAAAAACAGGACTAAACCAGCGCGCCCCTTGCTGTGGGGTGTTTCTGATTTAGTCCTATTTTAACAGGCCCGTCCACGAAAAAGCGGGTGTTCAGGAAAAAATGTTCATCAGCGTACCGTTGTAAAATCAGCTTTTGATTTTGGATGCTCTCGCTCTCCCCGGCCTGCATATCCTCTTGGCTCAACCT
>Ga0209694_1003176_pt1 | contig 11394 bp, 9 predicted proteins | sample GluameincwithD2O_FD_187499 | JGI IMG/M metagenome (GOLD analysis project Ga0209694, IMG submission 187499) | Mouse cecum microbial communities from Vienna, Austria - Glucosamine amended microcosms incubated with D2O (SPAdes) (version 2) | ecosystem: Host-associated > Mammals > Digestive system >...
ATCGCCCAGGAGAACGCTCTAGAAGCCCAGAACAAATCTCTGGAACTTGAAAATCAAGCCAAAAGAAGAATGGATAAGTTGGCTGATTCTGCTAAAGGCCTTAACGAGAAACCGGGCAATTTCAAGACCCTCAATGTTGGCTCGGCTCTTATAAGGAAGGTATGGTTAGATTTAAAAATGCCGGAGATGTTTCGTCATCTTCAAAAAGGCAGAAAAATCCAATATCCTTATGACCAGACGGCTTATCTTCTGACTGAGCAAAGGTTCTTAAATCCCTCCAGTAAGTTGAAAAGCTTTAATAACCGTGCTCATAGCATCATTGATCACGGCCAAGTCGATCATCTCGAAGATTTGTACAAAGTGCTCGATGTCCTTCAAGAAGATAAGAAAACCATCGTCAGACATTTAAATAAAGAAATCCAGAAAAGAACAAAAAGGACTGTCACGGCTGCCTTTTACGATGTGACCACCTACAGTTTTGAGAGCCGCAGCGTCTCTGAATACAAGGATTTCGGTCTAAGCAAGGATCATAAGGTTAACGAGGTTCAGGTCGTGCTTGGACTTGTTATGGATGAAAACGGCATCCCCATTGACTATGAACTCTTTGCAGGCAACACCAGTGAATTCGGGACCATGGTGCCGTTAATTAAGAAAATAAAAAATACCTATCATCTCAAACAGCTGATTGTGGTTGCTGACCGTGGCTTGAATTGTGCTGAGAATCTATTTGCTCTCAAAGAAATTGGCTGCGACTTCGTTATTGCTCAGAAATTTAAAAACTCTGCAGCGGAAATAAAAACTCAAATTCTGGATCCTGACAACTGGGAGGAGTTTATTTGCAAAGACGACGGAGAGGTTAAGTGTCAATATAAGACACTGAATGTGACTCAGGAACTGCACGAGAGGAAAGAAAGTCCGACTACTCATCGCCGGTACCCGGGCCCAAAGGTTCTAGGCACCATGGAACTAAATTGGATCGTCTCTTACAGCCCGGCAAGAGCGGCTAAAGATAAGGCCGATAGAGACAGAGCCATTGAGAAGGCAAAGAAGGCGGTCGATGATCCAAACAGACTTCGAAGCTTCGGGTATAAATCTCTTATTACGATCCCTAAAGGGACTGGTTCTCCTCGTATAAATTGGGACAAAATTAAAGAACAGGCCAAGTGGGACGGTTATTACGTTATTTGTACGAATCTTGAAATTTCGCCTCATGAAGCAACAAGTATTTATCGAAAACTCTGGCAAATTGAAGATTGTTTTAGAGTCTCAAAAACTCATCTGGAAACACGTCCGTGCTTCGTGTGGACGGATTCTCACATTTATGGACACTTCCTTAGTTGTTTTATAAGCCTAGTCATTGAAAAATACATGCTCTTCATGCTTAAAAAGGAGTTAGGCAAAGAAGAAATCACACACGAGAAGATGCTTGAGAGCATCAAAACCGCCAGTGTTGTTTACGATGATATTAACCCTCAGGTGCCTCTTTATTTAAGACTGTATGAGGCTGGGTTGTTTGACCGAATGTCTACCGTATTTGGGCTGGACGCTCTCAATCGAGTAGAAACTCCGTCTTCTCTAAGAAGGAAATTACATTTGCCGATTGCAAAAACTTTAGCTACACAGACGTAATTTTTATAAAGTCTGGGAACCTCGATGGAGCCTAGGTTCCCGCAGATTTCTTGATGAATCTGGTGTCAAAGTCGGGAGCCAAAATCGGCGCAAGTAATCTTTTAACGGTTAGTGATGTTTCGTAGTTGGAAGTATCTTCCCGGTAAATGGCTTGAGACTTGTCGTTGGCTTCTTTTTTCATCTTCTAAATTATGCCCTTAAGTAACTAATTTGCTGGCATCGCTATACATCTTATCGACTGAACTTTTCTTCACGGTGCTCGTCCGGTTCTGTTTGTTTTGAAAGAATTGGTACTGAAGCCATATTCTTTTCTACCTCAGGGTTTGGAGAATAGATAAAAGTCAGTTCATCCAACTTAGTTTGCTCTTCGGTGGCCAGCGTATGCTCTCCTGCCATTGGGACCTTGGTAGAAGAGTGTTTCAGTCATTTCTTAGTCGCTTTATATCTTCTATGGCAGAAATGCCCAACTTTTTATAAGCATTGAATCTGTGGCTTTCGATTGTTCTTTCGCTTAGATTTAACCTTTCAGCAATCTGATAATTCATTAATCCTTGCATGGCTAACTCGATAACTTGCCTTTCTCTTTGAGACAAGAAGTTCCATCTGTTATCGAAGTTGGAATAACGGCTCTCGCTTCTCGCATTTTTATCTTTTGCGGTGGCTTCTTCTATGGTTTGAAGAAGCGTGAGAGGATCAACTGGTTTCTTCAATAAGTGAAAGGCTCCTTTGGTAAAGACGGAAATGGCCATATCCAAGTCTGCATGGGCAGTCAGAAATATTACGGGCTGAGAAAATCTTTTGTCTTTTAATTGTTTCTGAAGTTCGACTCCATTTACTTTTGGCATTAGGTAGTCAAGGATAAGGCACCCGGGGACTTCCGGGTCATCTAGGGTTAGAAATGAGTCGGCATTTGGATAGGTTTTAACCTGCCAACCTTCTTCTTCGAGCATATAGGCTAACCCTTCAAGAAGATCGAGATCGTCATCGATAATTCTGACTGTAGGTTTTTCAGTTTTGTTTGTTTTCATGGATTAAAGGGAGAGAAAGTGTTGCGATTGCTCCATTGCCGGCTTTTCGAGCCTCGAGTTTAAATGTACCGCCGTGTTTTCTTGCGATTGATTTCACTATAAGCAGTCCAAGTCCAAGACCTTCTTCCTTGGAACTGGAGAGAAGAGTGCTTTCATCAGCTTGCTTAGGAGAAAAATTTCCGTTATCCGAGACGGAAAGAACCGCATTATCACCAATTTGTTCGAGCTTTATATCAATTTTTGGATGGCTTGCGCTTGTTGCTGTGATTGATTCGGCAGCATTTTTTAGAAGATTATTGAGAAGTAATTCTATTTCTAAGGCCGAGCCGTTGACTTTAAGACCACGCAGGATTTCTTTTTTTATTTCTCCATGGAAATTTCCGCAGTCCTCAAAATTTTCTATGGCACCATTAGCGGCTTCTCCCAAATCAAAGATCTTTAACTCGGGTTGCTTACGCTTGGCGTAGGAGCGCACATGATCCACAATGCCTTCAAGTTTGTCAGTCTGTTTTTGTATCTTTTGAAGAATTTCCAGAAACTGTTCGTTCGATAAAGCATTTTTTTGCGCTTTTCTTTGAGCGCCGAATATAAATGCTTTGATGGTTGTGAACGGCTGACGAAGCTCGTGGGCAAGAATTGAGCTCATTTGTTCCACAATTCCAAGTTTTTCGAGTGACGCTGCCCTCTCCATTGCTTTCTGCGCTTTCCGTTGAAGTATTTTTTGTTTTTCGAGAGAGTCGCTGAGGGACTTGGTTCTTCTTTTCACAAGTTTGCTTAAAACAAAGGAAGTGCCTGCAAATAAGATAAGGAGAAGAAGGACCAAAGCAATCCAAGAGGAATAATGGTTCCAAAGCTCTTGAGAAAACCATTCGTTTAAGAAGCTGAAAGGGCCCAGTTGAAGTGACTTAAATAATTCATCGGATCTTGTGGAGTCTGTGCCTATGCTCCAGCTGTATCCGCCGGGGACTCTTGGCATCGTTAAAAGTGCGAGTATTGCTTTTTTGGCTACTTCCGGGGATGCACCGGGCATGGAAGAAAATGACCAATTGGGATACAGCTTTGTAGAAGACATGCAAACAGCCGACTCTGGTTTTAATCCTATTGGCTTAATTTGTTGCCAGACCTTATCTCCCTTAGGATAAGTATCTTCTAAAAAACATGTAGAAAGAAGACCAATATCGGTTTTCCCGGAAATCACGGCCCATACGACATTTCTTAGATCTCGTCCGACGAACTCCGTTCTGCCAAAGAAATGATGTGGATCGTGACCTCTGTCTGCCAGTTCTCCTAAACCAATTTGATGTCCGTAGAATCCCCCTTTTAAGTTGATCGCTACTGATTTGTTTCTCATATCTTCAACGGTGCGGATAGGGCTGTCGGCCCGCGTAATAAACAACGTGCCATATGCTTTATTAGGATCGGGAAGTCGATCTGACACCATTGTGGTCAATTCTTTGGCACCTTTCTGAGTCATTCTCCTAGAAAGGCCGGAAGTAGAGAGGAAAAGGTCAGCTTTACCACTTTCAAGGCATTCTTCTAAGGCAGGAAGCGGCAGTCTGAGAATCTCTAAATTATCTTTACCGAAAGTATTTTTCAGTGCTTGAATTGTTGGTTCAATTATCTTGGCGTTATTGTCCTGAGGCGGATCTAGGCTGACGGCAAGAACAACTTTTTCACTTGCCCAAGTCAATGAAAAACAGCAGGTAGCCAACAAAAAGATGACGATTCTTAACATGCACACCTCTTCTTTATAACAAAGTTTAAGAGTTTTGCTACTTAAGTACTGAATTTCCTAAATTATGAATATCTCAAGTCGTATAAACAAGGAGACTGATATGTTAAAAATTCATCCTAAAATGCTGGTACTGTGCGTATGCGCCGCCTCGTTTGGTTTTGCTTCCGCATCGGAAGTTGCTTTCAATCCGGGAACATATGAAGGGGTCGCTAACGGGAGAAACGGTCCGATTAAGGTAGAAGTAACGGTAGACAATCATAAAATTTCCACGGTCAAAGTCATAAGTCATAAAGAGTCTGCCGGATTGTCAGATGCTCCGATGGAAAAAATTCCAAATGAAATAATATCTAACCAAAGCCTTAAGGTAGACAACATTTCAGGAGCAACTTTCAGCAGTCAAGGTTTAATCAACGCCTGTAAAGATGCGTTGAGCAAGGCTTCTAAGGATATCTCTCCGCTTTTAGTTGCTCCTGCAGTAGCCAAGAACTCCCAAAAACCAAAAGACGAAAAAGTGGATGTTGTCGTAATTGGTTCGGGCATTGCTGGGCTGACATCGGCGATAGCTGCGCATGAAGGAGGTGCCAAGGTCCTGGTCTTGGAAAAACAAGGAATGCTCGGGGCCGGCGATTCTATGAATATTTCTACCGGGATCACAGCCGGAGGCACGAAATTAATTAAAGAAAAAGGAATTCAAGGCAAAACTGCACAAGATTATGTAGATTTGCTGATGAAGCAGGCTAAGGATAAAAACGTTCCTATTAATAAGGAAAATGTTGAAACTTACGCCCGGAGAGGTGGAGAAGTTATCGACTGGTTGATGGATCTTGGTGTTCCGTTTGGAAGATTCCAAGAAGATAAGTATTTTCATATCATAAAAGACGGCAGTGCTCCTGGGCCTCATATCATCAAGGCACTTAGTAAGGAGGTTAAGAAGGACAATATTCCTTATCGTCTTAACAGCAAAGTAGTGGAAATTTTGTCTGATAACGGTAGAGCATCCGGCGTTAAGGTCTCCACACCCGACGGTGACTATAAAGTTTTAGCCAAGGCTGTTATTGTTGCTACCGGTGGCTTCTCTGCCAGTCCTGAATTATTGAAGCGTTATGCTCCGGAGTGGATGAACCGTCCAACAACCGGTGCTGCTTCATTGACCGGCGACGGCGTTAAAATGGCTCAGAAGTTAGGAGCAGCGACCGCATCAATGGAACAAATCAAGGTAAATTATCTCTGTCATCCGCTTACCGCTAAGGACGGTGTTTCTCTTACTGCCATTACTCCTTACACCATATTGGTCAATAAAGACGGAAAGAGATTTGTAGATGAGAATCATGCCTCAATTAACTTTAAGAGTAAAGCCATGATGAAACAGCCGGAGCATATTGCATATGCTGTGGTAGATCAAACTGCAATGGATAACTTGAAGTTGATGAGAAACTATGCGGAAGCAGGCTATTTCGTAAAAGCCGATAGCATCCCTGAATTGGCAAAGAAACTCGATGTCAATCAGAAACAGTTCATCTCAACAGTTGATAAATACATAGCAGATTGCAACGCAGGTCTTAAGAACGATAAAGAATTCAACAGAAAGATCCAATATCCAATGACTAAGCCGCCATACTATGCTGCATTGGTTACGCCTTCTATGCAGTCAACTTATGGAGGTCTTAAGACTAATACAAAGGCAGAAGTGTTGGATCAGAAAGGGAAGGTTATTCCTGGCTTGTATGCCGCCGGAGCCGCGTCAGGACATGAAGCTTATGCTAACGAGGTTGGTTTTGCCGCTATTATTGGTTTGACATACGGAAAGATTGCCGGTGAAAATGCCGCTGCTTCTTTGAAGTAATTTTAAGAGAGGTTCTAAAAGACTTAAGCCTCTAAAGTGTGTTCCATAGCTTTAGAGGCTTTGAAATACAGGGCTGAAAAATACCCTCTCTTAATTTATCTAGGCAAGGGCATTTTGACGACCAATGGCCATCTGAATTCTTTTCTTCCAGAAAAAAGAAGTAGGAGCTTAGTCGGTAGTATTCAATCTTCTCTAGTTTTTTCCGCTTTGATTGTGTCTAAGACAATGAGACCTCTTTTCTTGAGTTTGTCAACTTGCTCAGCAAATGTTGTGTGAGCCTTATTAATTTCTTATCTGGCTTAGACTTCCTCTTAGTGTTCTAAGAAAAAGAAATCCCGCGGAGTGAGCATCATCTTCAGACGAACTGGAGAGCTAAGCTTGCGGGATGTTGTTGCTGATATGCTAACTTAAAGAAATTGAAAAGTGAATAAACCGTACATAAAAAGACACAGGAACATCCCGATGTAGGGAAAATACGAAATGTATCGGAACTGCAAAACCGAACGTTTTTTCAAGTCCGGCTCAAATGTTTTTCATCACCGAACGCCTCCAGTTTTTGTCTTTTTTCTCATAACTCCAACAACCCTTTCCACCTAAACCGACATTCTTTTTCACCACCGACACTGCTGGCTTCCGGAGGATTAATTTTTTTATGCCGGCATTTTGAGCCGGACGAAAAAACTCCGTTTCCTTTGATTATGGCAATGAGGAACTTGTAAATGCCTTTCATTGAAGCGTAACCAAGTCAAAACTTGGAATGACGGTATTAGTCTCTTTCTTTTTGAAAGCTTCCTCGAGAGCTTCAGCAAAGAGACCGGATAGTTTTTCTTTTAGCTCCTCGGGCGTTTCGGCTTCCGTGGCAATCCCCAAATAGGGAAGGAAATCCTCACAAGTAGCTACATAGACCTGTGCTTCCTTGTCGTACATGACTGCCACTTTGGTTTTGAGCGAACAGCCCGCTCGGGCAACTAACTTCCACCCTGGTCTGCCCACTCTATATGCAACCATTTAAGTTTCCTCGATCAGTTAAATACTCAAAAACCATGATTGGGATTCTAGTGGAATTTCATTAAAGTTAGTCTAAATAAGTGAAATTCATAGTAAGTTACTGTCCCACAACGAACGTAAGTAAATCAAAGCGCTATGGCCTCTAATCCAATAGTTTTTTCAGCTCAACGGCGGTCAGGGTTTGCTTGTTCGAATACGGCTCGTTTTTCAATACTTTAAAATATTTTTTGATTTCTCAAATTAAAGATTTCGAAATTTTGATGCCTGTATCCCGGCAATTTTTCCGAATACAAAAGCGGACATTAAAGCAACTCCTCCTAACCGATCGTGGCCATGTGGACCACCGGATGCTTCGCCACAGACATAGAGACCAGGAATGATGTCACCATCTGTTTTGACAACCTCAGCGAGTTGATTGAATTTAATTCCTCCGCAACAGAAATGAACTCCAAGTTTTTCCTTACCAAAATAGTAAGGTGGACGATCAATAGTTTGAGTAAATATATTTTTCCCAAAAATCGGATCTTTTCCTTTTTTGGCGTTTTGATTATAGAAATCAATAGTTTGGCGCAAAGTTTGAGGCGAAACTTTCATTTCAGAAGCCATTTCTTCAATAGAGTTTGCTTTCTTTATCACTTTGTTTATAAGCTTGATGCCGAGGCTGGCTCCTTTTTGGGACTGGGCGTCGGTTATTGCCCAAATTTCCCTTTGAGGCTGTAGAAGAATCGCATCAGAGACTTCTTTCCAGGACGCAGCTTCGTTTACAAAACGTTTGCCAATGATGTTGACATATATATCTCCGCCAACGTAGTCTAGGAGCCGTCCTCCCCAGAAGGGTATTAATTGAAGGTATTCGACATCTTTGGTAGCAGCGCCTATTTTTTGAGCCATTATTAGGCCATCTCCAGTTGCTCCATCAAAATTCTTTCCGAAAGGATTTGCAGTAGTGGGAAATTCTGGGCCAAGGCGTGAGTCGTATTTCATTCTTAATGAAACATTTGCAGTAAAACCGCCCGTTGCCAAAATAACTGTTCTAGAGAATAGTTTTGAAACGCTACCGCTTGGATTTTGGATGTTGACTCCAATAACTTTTCCATCCATTTCAATTAAATCTAGTACCCTAGTTCTAAGATTTAATTTGGCTCCGTGTTTTAGCGCATATTGGAGAAGCGTCATCACATAATCATGTCCCGCCCTAACCAGTCCGGTAATATGACTTCTCGGATGAAGGCCTGCAACGGTTTGAAAGATTCTATCGTCCCATTTGATTCCGAGCTCTTCGAGCCAGTTTATGGTACTTTCAGATTGATAACATACAATTTTTGCAAGAGAAACATCGTTTTTATTTCCTCCAATCTCTAGCATGTTCTGAAGCATCAATTCCGGAGAGTCTACGATGCCTTGTTTTTCTTGTCTTTTTCGATCGATTCCTGCAACGTACCCGGTCGAGAGAATAGAATGACCTCCAACAATAGGACCCTTTTCTAAAATCAAAACATTATGCGCTCCGTTTTGTAAAGCAGCGCATGCGGCGGATAAACCAGCTACACCTGATCCTACAACTATGACATCCCATTTTTTGTCTTTCTTTTCTTGCGCCCAAATAGGCCCGGTCAGGGAAGAACCTAAGGCGAGTACCACTTCTCTTCTAAAGAGCATCTTTTTCCCCTGAAATACCAAGGCTTTCATACATTTTTAAAGCCTCAATGGAAGAATGTACATCCAGCTTATCGAAAGCATTAGCTCTGTGCATTTTCACTGTTGGCAAAGCAATATTTAGTATTTCGCATATTTCCTTGTTGCTTCTTCCCTTGGCCGTCAGGAGGAAAATTTCTTTTTCCCTTGGAGTCAGTGTCCGGTACTTATTGATGGCATTGTTCTTCAAATTTGTTGCTGGAACTGAAGCAAGGTTTTTTCTACACGCTTCTTCAACGGTTTTATTAAGAACCAAAGGATTTATTGGTTTTTGAAGAAAATCGAAGGCTCCATGTTTTAATGTGTAGACGGCAGACTCTACATCACCATGTCCAGTTAAAAAAATGATAGGAAGATTATTTTGATTATTTGAAACTAACCTTCTCTGGAGTTCTAACCCCGTCATTTCAGGCATTCTTAAATCCAGAATTATGCATCCAGGGGCGGAAAAGTCTTCAAATGCTAGGAAATCTTTTGCTGAAAGATAAGTTCTCACTTTCCACCCTGTCATTTGTAACAATAAACCCAAAGACTTGAGAAAGTCTTCGTCATCATCAATAACCCTCACAGTAACCTTTGATTGAAGTTCTGAAACTTCGACGGCGTCAAACATTATTCTCTCCCACATTGTACTTTACAAAGAAAATGCTTACTTTTAACCCTCCGGCATGTCTGCGTCTGAATTGAATATCGGCTCCAAAGTGATCGGCAATCCCCCGAATGATAGAGAGACCAAGTCCAAGACCCTCTGGCTTAACACTTTCTCCTAACGATACAATCCTTTCGACATCTTTTTCTGAGAGATTCTTCCCGGAATTTTCCACTTGAAGTGAGTAACGGCCATCTGGTTCCTCAGAAATAGAGATTGCCAACAGAGGAGATCTTGGAGAATTTGCAGAGGCTTCCTCATATCCATTCTTTATGAGATTCAAGATTAAAAGCTCAAGAGATAAAGGTTCCGAGAGAATATATGCCGTTGGCAAATCACAATTAAAACCAACCTTAATTTTTTTAAGACCCGGCTCATTGGCTTCAAAATTTCTAAGTGCTTTTCGAGCAATAGAGATTAAATCAGTTTTAATCAGTGGATTTTGTCTCTTCTTCGCGAAGTTCCTTACAGAATTTACCAGGTTATTTAGTCTTTCCAGTTGGACCGACATAATGTCCAGAATATCATCTTGAAAATTGTCTTTGTTCTTATTCTTACTGAGATGGATTTTTAATATTGCTAAATAGTTGGATAAAGTTCCCAGAGGCTGCTTCGACTCGTGCGCAATAATAGTTCCGAGCTGAGAAATGATTCCGTTTTTCTCTAAAGCAGCAAACCTCTGCCGGCTTAAAGCAGCTTCTTCATTAGCCCGTTCCTTTTCCTCAAGAGCAATAGAGAGAGCTCTCGTCTTTTTTTTAACTAAATGACGAAGGTGCAGTTCATTAAAAATTAAAAATAGAAGAGCAGCAATTACTACTAAGAGCTCATTTTTGAATCGCTTCACAAGGCCTTTTAAAGAAGTATCTTTTAAGTAGGAATAAGGTCCAAGTCCTAAGTCTTTCATTAACTGCTCAATGGAAAATTGATCGTGGTCGACTGACCATCTCAAACCGTCGAAAGGCGGCATACTAAGGAGGGTTATGACAATTTGTCGTGTTAACGATTCCGACGCTCCAGACAGCGCAATAAAGGACATGTCTGGATATAGGTCAGCCGTAGAGCGACGACAGTTAAAGTCGTTACCTGCACTAGATTCTTCACCGATGACCTTTAAAATTCCTTTTTCTATTAATCCTAAAGATTCAACTTTTTCAAGAACGCAGGTTGTTAGGATTCCTGCATCTACGTCTCCATTAAGAACGGAAGAAATTACATCAGGTGTTTGAAATTGAGCAAAATAAACAGACGAAAAGAAATTATCTGGATCGTATCCTCTCTGCCTGATTTCTCTTAGGGCGGCCAACCAGCCTCCAAGAGAGTTAGGAGAGGAGGCTGCAATCTTTTTCCCTCTTAGATCTTTTAATGTTTTTAAATCGTCCCTGTCGTTCCTAACGATTATCGTGCTTCCTACAGTTTTTGTCGCATTATTTCCGTTGGCATTGATTCTAGTAGCCAGGTGAGTGAAAGGGGCCATGCCTCTGAATTCCACTAAAAAAATGCTTGGAGCTATTAGATAGTCAACGTTCTGTTCATCTATCTCGGAAATGGTGTTAATCGGAGATAAAGGTATCAATTGAAATTCGACCTCAGCTATTCGAGACTCGAGTGCTTGTAGGGTTTGTTTGATTGTCTCGTTCTCTTGATAAAGTTCAAGGCCATAGGCATAGCCAATTTTTATTTTCTTTATTTCAGCGGAGAAAGAAGGTAAGGTTCCCATGACTGTGATGAATATTTTCTAGCGAAGGTGAAAAATTGGCTTATTGAACAACCGAGAGGAGTTTTACATGAGCCAAGCCGACTACGTTCT
>Ga0209694_1003178_pt1 | contig 11389 bp, 18 predicted proteins | sample GluameincwithD2O_FD_187499 | JGI IMG/M metagenome (GOLD analysis project Ga0209694, IMG submission 187499) | Mouse cecum microbial communities from Vienna, Austria - Glucosamine amended microcosms incubated with D2O (SPAdes) (version 2) | ecosystem: Host-associated > Mammals > Digestive system >...
CTTTTCTGCCCACCTTGCCTTACGCAAGGCCTCCATGCCGTCCGGGCGGGTTGCTTCGCGGGGAGGACGGGATGCTACTTTTTCCCGTGGGAGAGTTTTCGCTGTTCCTCACCGCTCGCAAAGACAGTATGTACTTTTGTACAAATTGTTGCAAGTAAAATTTTACTATAATACATAAATTTTGGAAAAATTTTTTGCTATTAAATAAAAATGCCCCGGGCGGGGCGCGGAGGGAGTTTATGTTAAAAGATGAAAGCAGTTGGTTGGCAGTGGCCGGGCATATCTATATGTGGATATTTTTCTTTTTTGGGGATGCCGCTCTTTTTTATGCGTGCATTTCCATATCATATCTGGTGTGGCTTGATGCGGATACCTGGCCCTTATATATCGGGTCTTTTTTCATATCATTGATACTAGTCTTTTTTATTGCGTTGCTAACAATTTGCATGTGCCACATTGTCGATATCTTTATTAACTTATTTTCAATAATGCGATCCCGAACAGGGCAAGGGACGCAAGGTAGAAAAAAGCGGTTATTACGAGATAGGTTATTGGAATACTTACGCAGTGTTTTACCGCTCTCCATTTTTGACAGCCCCGGGCTTCCCCTTTTTCTTGATTATCCCGAAGAAAAAAATACCTGCGAATCCTTTTGTGCATCAACCTTACATCCGCGGCAAAAAACATCTGCTGTGTTATATATGCAAAATAGGCGGCCAAGATTGAGCATATTGCGCCACAAGCGCAACAAACCAAGGCTCCCCTCCCATTTTGGATCTGGGAAAAAGCGGCAATGCCAACGGTGCCATTCAGGATAAATGTGCCCTGTATCGCCATTGAAGCATATTTGGTTATGGCATTCAAATGCGCCTGGACAATGCTCCCGTAGAACGCCATATAGCTTTGATAGAAAGCGCGGTCGCCATCTGTTTTCAAGGTGTATTCTTTTTGCTCCACATCAATACCCCTCAATATCCCCACATTATCCAGACGACTCGGCCAACGATAATTTTTTCGCTTTCGTTTATGGAAACTCTGAAGTCAGGATAGGCGATTTTGTTGGCGTTTTCAGACTTGAAAACATATTCCTGCCGTTCAATGTCAACGGCAATGCGCTTTATGACATACCCCTCATAAGGGATATGTGCCAAAAAAAGCTCATTGGCCTGAAAATCGGCATTTCGGTTTATGCCCACAATCGCACCGTGAGGGATAAGCGGTTCCATGCTGTGGCCCTCAACCAAAACAGCGCAGTTTGACTTGCGGAAATAGTCTGGCGGCGCGACGACTGTAAACATCGGCTCGATGCTATCCAGCATGACTCCGGGGCCAGCTCCCGCGACAGAGTAAACAGGGACTTTTTGTAAATCTTCGCCTTCCACTTTTTCGATGGGCGCGTTTGAGCCCACACGCTTGATGGTCGGGACTTCTGGCGCCAGTGAAAGTCCGATCTTTCTTGCGATAGGGGAAAGGCTTTTTATAGAAGGGCTTTTTATGCCATCGTGCCATGAGCGGAAAGTCTCGTAAGTGACTCCCAGCGATTCTGCTGCGGCTCTTACGCTTGTATAACCGGCAGTGAACTTTTTAATTGCGCCGATTATTTCATCTTCGAATGTTTTTTCCATGTTTTTTACCTGCCTGCTTTTTGTACTCTTGTCAAAATAACCAAAGTCCATATTGCAAATAACAATGTACTATCGTACAATTTGCACATGGAAAACTTCGTTCGCAAAGCACTTGATGAATACGGCATCACTCCATCACAGGCCCATAAGCTTGGGATGCCCTATCAGTCTGTCTATCGCCAGTATCGGGGGCAAAGAAGGCCCTCAGGCGAGTTTGCCCTTTTATATGAGGAGCTTCTTGGGATCCCACGCGAAAAGATTCGTCCCGACCTCTGGCCGCCCGAGCCAGCGCCGGCCAGGGAAGAGGTCTCCGCCTAATGGCCACCCAAAAGCGCGACCAGTACTCTCTTTCGCTCAGGCTGACCCAGGATGAGGACGCCTGGATGCGCCAAAAGGCCGCAAAGGTCGGCATGGATATCTCGGACTGGGTGCGCCGGTGCGTGGCGATAGGCTCTCCCGTACTGGACGGAAATCTTTTCGCCCGTCGCGTCGAGCTAAAGGATGCCATGGAGGCGGACAAAGGTCAGTAAGACATATGAAAAACGGTGGAAATACGAATGTATCACACGCGCCTGAACGCCGCCTCTGCCCCTACTGCGGCAGGCGCTTCAACACGGCCCGTGGCACAAAAGTCTACTGCTCGACCATCTGCCGGCGCCGCGCGGAAGCGGCAAGAAGAAAAGGGAGGGCGGCATGGGCATCTCCATCCTTTCCATCCGCTGCCGGGTAAAGCCGGCCACGCCGCAGGAAGTGGGCTACACCTGCTGGGAAGCCATCAAGAAAGCCATGGATAAGCAGTCGGCGCGGCCGCTTGCCGAAAGGCTGCGTCCCTGCCATCGGCATAACTGGTGGTGGATAGAGCAAGAGCCCTGGTGCATGAAGTGCGAGGACGCCCTCTGGCATCTGGACATGGACGGCCGGCGCGTAGTGGCGTCTTTCGGCGCGCTGGACGGAAAAGAGGTGGAGCTTGTGGTGGAAGGCACCGGGGAAGTGTTGCGGTATCGGATAGGGAAAGGCTTTGTGGACGCGACAAAGAAAAACCCCGCTGCGGCCTGACGTGCAGCGGGGCAAAATAATACTACGGGCAACTGTTCTGAAGGAAAATGTATCATGGAACGCGGATATGTCAAGCTTTGGAGAAAGACGCTCGACAGCGGTCTTTTGCAGCATCCGACTGCCTTGCAAGTATTTGTATGGCTGATGCTGAACGCCTGCCGTATGCCACGCAAGCAGATAATGAAAGGAGTAGTCTTTGAACTCAATCCCGGCGATGTGCTTATGTCCTTGCGTTCACTTGCCGAGCAATTGGGCCTCACACTCCAGAAAATCCGCACCGCACTTACCGTCCTGGAAAACATGGAAATTCTAACACGCAAGACAACACAGCAAGCAACACACATTTCTATAATAAATTGGGATAGATACCAGAACAATCAACACACAGCCAACACACAGGATAACACACAGCCAACACACAGCCAACACACAGGGGGGGCTGCATCTAGTAATATTAACAAGAATGAAAGAATTAAAGAAATTAAAAGCAATTCTTCTTGCGCAGAGCTTTCTGACGAAAACTCCACGCGAGAAAAAGAACCTGAAAACACTTTGCCTCTCCAGCCTGTCATTTCCCTGCCGCTAAACACCGGGGAAGAGCATCCTGTTTTGCAAGGCGAAGTCGAGCAGTGGCAGGATTTATATCCGGCCGTGGACGTCATGCAGCAACTCCGCAATATGCGCGGCTGGCTTGAGGCTAATCCCGCAAGGCGGAAAACCAAACGCGGAATAAACAGGTTTATTCACCATTGGCTTGCAGACAAGCAGGATAAAGGCGGGGGAAATGCCCGCGCCTCTCCTCAACAGCCAGCAACGCCTACGGAATACCAGAAAACAAAGCAAGAACAACGGGATATGGCAGTTTTTCTGCTTGAAAGAAACGCAAAAAAACAAGAGGCGCAAAATGGAAAAAACGCCGTTATCGACTGCAATCCTGGAAAATATACTGGAAGCCAATCTCGTATATCAGGCAGGGAACCCGCCGGAAGTCTTGGCGATGCTGGCTGAAGTTTTTTCGCAAGACCTGGCGGGGGAAAATGTTGAAAGCATAAATGCCGCTTTCGCCTTGCACCGCCGCCGTTCTACCCGCTTTCCGACTCCGGCGCACATAATCGCGCTTTTGCCGGAATGCCGCGTTTCGCCAAGGCTTGATGCCTTGCCGCAAACGACAATGGGCAAAAAGACCGTTGGAGCGGGAAGACTGGCTTTTGCGGCCTTCAAGGGCGACAGACAGGCAAAAGAGGCTCTGGGCAAGCTTGTTGGCAAGGCTTGCGGAAAGGCGTCTGCATGAGCTTGGCGCGAGGCAAGGAGGATGGCAAGCGGATGATAACCCTATCCCTCCCATATCCGCCCACGGTAAATCACTACTGGCGGCATATCGCGGTCGGCCGCTCCGTGCGTGCCGTGATATCGGCACAGGGGCGGCAATACAAGGCTGTCTGCTCGGCAATGGCACGCAGACAGTGGGCCGGACGGGAAACGCTTGCCTGCCCTCTTGCGGTGGAGATCACTTTTTATCCACCGGACAGGCACAAACGGGATCTGGACAATTTGCCAAAGTCCCTGTTCGACAGCCTGACTGATGCCGGCGTCTGGAAGGACGACAGCCTGATCCAGGACTTGCGCACGAGATGGGGGCCAAGAACTGGAGAAGCACGGGCAGTGGTGAAAATAACGAAACTGGAGGATCAATGCTCGCTTTGGTGACCGAGATCAAAAACGCGCATGGCGTCCAAATAAAAACCAGGCGCTTTGTGGGGCACGAAAAGCTTTTTGCATATAGAGAGTTGGGCAGAAGGGCTATCGTCGCTCTCTCGGGCATACAGGCGCCCAAATGGGCATACGGAAAAACCAATGGGGAAGGGAACACAATATGGAAGTCAAAGACCGTCGCCTGAACGGCTGGAAAGAGATAGAGAAGTATGTCGGCCTGCACAAGGAGACTATCGTCCGGCACGGCTATCCCGTGCACAAGGCGCCGGGGGGCAAGTCATCTACAGTCTTTGCCTTTACGAAAGAGCTGCTTGAACACGCCCTGAACATGGATACGCTAAAAAACTGAAAGATGCGCCAGAATACAACTAACGCGTAGCCACGTCGCCGCGCTATGCTTCATCCAAACTTTTTCAGGGGTGAAGCATGGCGGATATGGCTTTCATCACAGACTTTCTGACAAAGGTCGAAGGCCCCAGGCAAGTCCGGGGCTATGTGCCCTGCAATCGGCTTTCCGACGGCAAGGGACGCAACTATATCGGCGCCGCGGGCGTCCAGCCTTGCGGCGTCCAGTATCCGGCAACAGGAGATCCAGCCGGCTTCAGTGCCATGGGCGCTTCCGGCGTAACCGTGGCCACGGGATGCGACCTTGGCCAGACCGACATCTCCACGCTGTGCGGCTACGGCCTGACCGACGAGGGCCTGCTCCGCAAGCTTGACCCCTATATCGGCCTGAAAAAATCGGCCGCCTTGCAAAGACTTTTTCTCCTGCCTCTTCTGCTGACAGTCACGGAAGCCTCCTCACTCGATCTGGCCGTGCATGGCGGGTATCTTGCCCGCTATGTACGGCCTGCCTACGACAAGGCAAGCCGCGTCGCTTTTGATGACCTGCCCAAAGAAGCGCAGGCTGTCATCTTCTCCTGCTGCTATCAGAAAGGCTGCGGCGGCGTGAGGCGCGACTGGCCAAAGCTCTGGTCATATCTGACCAGGCAGAACTGGGCACGGGCCAGCAATGAGCTTTGCCACGGCTTTCGGCAGTATGCCGGCCGGCGCAAGCTCGAGGGCCAGCTTCTGGCGCAGATCCCCTCAAAGCCCGGCTTTTTCAGGCGCTGCTACGACATGATCAAGAGGACTCTTTCATGAGCATCCTTGGCACGATAGCAGGCAAGGTAGCCCGTGGCGCGGCAAAGGTCCTGACCAAAAAGGTCACCACCATCGAGCCTGACGGCTGCGGCGGCACTGACGAGATCACCCGCACAAAGCCCCGCGAGGGCGTCAAGGGCGTGGGCTGGATAGCCGGCTTCCTGCTCGTCTGGCACTTCCTCTTGCAGCCCGTGCTTACCTATCACTTCCCGCAGTACTCCTTTCCGGCGCTCGACTTCGGCTGGGTGACCGGGCTTTTCATGGGGATGTAGGGCATGGAAGACATGAAGCTGAAGATATGGAGCCTGCTTTTTACTGTCCTGGCCCCTCTGGCCATAGCCATCGCCGGCGGCTACCTGCAAAACCAGCTTACCATGGCGCGGGTCGAAGAGCGGATAGCCATCATCAAGGAGCAATCGGCCAGGCATGAGCTTGAGAAAGGACAGGAGATCACGCGCCTTGCAGCCAATGCGGATGACCATAGCCAGCGAATCATCCGGCTTGAGACAAACCTGGACGCGATCCAGTCCACGCTCAAGGAAGTGCGGGCTGACATCAAGACGCTTCTGCGCGGCGTGAGGGAGTAATGGCCGCGCGCTACGACTGGGAGACCATCCGCGCCGAATACGAGGCCGGCTCCACGATGGGCGAACTGTCCCGCAAGCATGGCGTAAGCAAGCAGGCCATATCCAAAAGGGCGCGATCCGAAGGCTGGGTACAGGACGCTTCAAGCGTCGTAATGAATCTTGCCCAGGCTAAAGTTGACGGCCTGGTTGACACCGTCAACCCTAAAAAAAAGGCAGAAGCCGTCAACCAGGCGGCAGATCGCAAAGCAGCTGTCCTGCAAAAGCATCGGGACGCATGGCCGGCAATAAAGGAACTTAACGCAAAGGCTCTTGCGGAGCAGGACTTTGAAGCTGCCAAGCTGGCGAAAATATCCGCTGAAACAGAGAAAATCATCCAAGAGGGCGAACGCAAGGCCTGGGGCATCACCGACAAGGGCGAAACGGATCTTTCCGGAGGCATCGCAATCTCATGGCAAAAATAGAAATCCCCTACACCCCGCGCTATCCCGAAGTCCACGAGATCCTCGAGCGCACGCGCTTCACGGTCATCGTGGCCCATCGCCGTTTCGGCAAGACCGTCCTTGCGCTCAACCATCTCATCAAGATGGCGCTGCTCCAGACAAAATCCATGGGCCGCTACGCCTTTGTCGCCCCCTATCTCAAGCAGGCCAAGGAAAACACCTGGGAATATTTCAAGCACTACACCGCGACGCTGCCCAATCGTGAGGTCAACGAGTCCGAATGTTCCATCCGCCTGCCAAACGGCGCGCGCATCCGGCTCTTTGGCGCGGATAATCCCGACGCCCTGCGCGGCCCGTATCTCGACGGCGTTATCCTCGACGAGGTGGCGCAGATGAAGCCCGAGCTTTGGGGCGAAGTTGTCCGGCCAATGCTCATGGACCGGCCGGGCTGGGCCGTCTTTATCGGCACGCCAAAAGGCATCAATCTCTTTTCCGAGCTTTACAACCGCGCTTCCACCGAGCAGGCCAACGGCAATCCCAACTGGGCGGCTCTCTGCTATCCGGTCAACGTCACCAATGCCCTGCCTCCCGGGGAAGTCGAGGACGCCAGGCGCGAGCTTTCCGAAAACGCCTTCCGCCAGGAAATGCTCTGCGACTTCAATGCCTCCAACGACGACAACCTCATTTCGCAAGATGAGGTCGAGGGCGCCCTTGCCCGCGAGCCGAACTGGGAAATCATCAACCAGTATCCGCTAATCGTCGGCGTGGACGTGGCCCGCTTCGGCGGCGATTCCACCGTATTCTTTGGCCGCCGTCACAATTACGCCTATCGCCCCGTCGTCCTCAACGGCTATTCCAACACCGAGGTCGCCCATCGCCTCATGGCCCACATCGCCGAATTCCACCCCTCGCAAGTCAATATCGACCAGGGCCAGGGCACGGGCGTAATCGACCTTGTGCGCGACCTGACTCATACTCGCGACGTGATTATCAACGAGATCCCCTTCGGCTCCAAGGCCGGCCAGCCCGAAAAATATTTCAACCGCCGCGCCGAAATGTGGGTTCACCTCCGCGACTGGCTCCGAGCCGGCGGCATCCTGCCCAATTACACCGAATGCGCCAACGCCCTGCGCCTCGAACTCTGCGCGCCCATGTACTCGTTCGACAACCAGGGACGCATCAAGCTCGAACCAAAGGAAAATATCAAGGAACGCATTCAGCGCTCACCCGACCTTGGCGACGCCCTGGCCCTGACCTTTGCGACTGACACATACCCCGACGAGCGCGCCGTCTTCCCCAACCTCGAACGCAAGTACGGCCCCGAAGCCGGCCCACGCATGAGGAACTGGATCATCGGCAAACGCGAGAAAAAGGAATGGCAGCCATGGTAGCGGATAGACTTGATCTATTGGGGGCTCCCGCCCCCAAACCCCTGGTTGAGGGCCTGAGGCCCTCAAACTCCCCATTGCCCTTCGGCGCTGGCGCGCCTCGGGAAGGTTTTGAAATTGAACTTTTCCGGGGCAACGTTGCCGCCCCGTTCGCGCAGGAGTTCTGGCTCAATCTCGATGACAGGACCAGGCGCGTGATGCTCTGGGACGTGCCAGTGGATATGCGGGCAGCGGCTTTGACGGACTGCTGGTTCAGGGCCGATTACGTCGGCCTTGCCTGGACGGGCAGCAAGGCAAGCCCCTCAATGGCCTGCTGGCTGACCGCAATCGGCCCCGGCTCAAAATGCGCCATGGCCCATTTCTGCTACGCAAAAGAAGCGCGGCCCCTGGCCATCGATATCGGCAAGAGGATGCTCGAGCTGATTGCATCCGAGACCGGCTTCCGCTCCCTGATTGGCCTGCTGCCGGCCACATATCGCCATGCAGTCAACTTTGTGCAGCGGCTTGGCTTCATGGAGGCCGCAAGGCTTGCCGGCGCTTGTCCATTGGCAGGACGCGGCATTGTTGATGGTGTTCTTGTAACGACAAATCTGGAGGTCGTATGCTGCCCCCTGGCTTCCCTGGAGAAGATTCCACAAGGTCCACGGCAGAACGCGAACAGTTCCGCAATGACCTTGCCGCTGTAGTCGAAAGCCCGGAAGGCTTCCGCGTGCTGAAACAGATAATCGCCAGCTTCGGCGCTGGCAACTATATCCAGTCCTGCGACGCCGGCTCCGCCACGTTGTTCAACGAGGGCGAAAGACTATTGCGCGAAATAACAGAAGCAAACCCCGCCGCCGCAATCCGCCTGATTGCCGCAATTCGCGGGATTGAAATGTAAAATGGAGGGAATGATGGATGTACTCGCTAATGAAAATCCTGCTGGCATTGGTACTGGCTCTGACAATTCTGATGCACTGGAAAAAACCGGAACTGCGGCTGCCGGTTCCGATGGTGGCAGTGAGGACAAGACGGAAGCTGCTGAACCTGAAAACAAGGCTGATGACAAGCCTGCTGACGACAAACAGGACGAGGGAAGAACTGGGCTATCTGATGACGATACGCCCATAACCGACTGGTCAGCCGTTGACCTTGGCCTGCCGGAAGACGCTGCAATCGACGAGAATGTGCTGGCGGCCTTTGGCGAAAAATCCGTCGAGCTTGGCCTTACCCCCAAACAGGCAAAGGCCCTGGCAAGCTGGCAGCTTGAACTGGCAAGAGAAACGCGCGAGGCCCAGCTCGAGGCCGGCGTGGCCGAACTGCGCAAGGCCTGGGGCAAGAAGGCGGATGCCAACCAGAAGGCGGTTGTCGCGCTCCTTTCCCGCATTGACCGCCAGCTTGGCAACGACGAATTTTCAAGGGCAATAGGCGCGTCCGGCGCGGCAAATTCCCCGGCCGTCTGCAAGGGACTGCTTGCCATTGCCCAAATGCTTTCGGAAGACACAATGGGACGTGGCGGCTCTGGCGATATGCCCATCAAACCGGAAACCGCCCTGGAAGGCATCGAAAACGCCTTCAGGGAAATGAAATCCAAAATGTAAGGAGTTACAGCCATGTCCTGCAACATGATGACGCTGCACGAAATTGGCCTTGCCTGGGCAAAGAAACAGCCCGGCATCATCGACGACTTGACCGAGGATTCCCCAATCCTCGACATGATCAAATGGAAGGCTGCCAGCCACAAAATGTGGAATGCCGCCGAAAAGCTCGTTGACATCGACGGCCCGGGCTGGACAGAGCCTGACGCTCCGCTGCCAATGATGCAGGCCTCGACCGACCTTGTGCATATCGACTTGCACGTCCTTGGCGGCCAGATGGAAGTTACAACCCAGAAGGCGCTCAAGTTCGGCGGCCCCAAGAAATACTTTGCGGATCGCCAGAACTGGATATTGCGCCATGCCGGCATGACGACCGAGAAGCAGATCGTCCTGCAAAACATGCTCAAGGCTGCAACCACCTGGAAGAACAAGGCCGGCGTCAAGTCCAATGTCTATGATGCCGGCGGATCCGGCCAGGGCTGGTTCATCCTGGCCTGCCGCTTTGACGATCAGGTCAATGTCGGCCTCTATGACCCGGACCAGTTCGACTCCGGCCGCCTGCTCAAGATTGACTTCCCCTACAATGGCGCGGAACACGTCCTGCACGGCTCAAAATATGAGGGCGTCCTTGGCTATTCCATCGTCTATCGCGGCAATTTCGGCTACCAGCTTCTCGACCCCGAGCGCACGGTGGCCGCAATCGTCAACATCGACGAAACGCACAAGCCGTCCGTCACCATGATTGACGACATGCTTGCCCAGGTTCGCAGCCAGCCCGGCTCCACATACCTGTTCTGCGGCCCGCGCGCCAAGATTCACGGCATCAATCCTTACAAAACCGAGAATGTCCAGCTGGTCAACGGCGATACCGACGCCAGAACGCGCATCGAGACCTGGAACGGCATTTCCATCGTAACCAGCCACAACATCGACGATAAAATCGCCCACGTCGCGAAATAAGGAGCGCCAATATGTCTCAAACATCTACCGCAATGACAGGCTCGGAAATTCTGGATGGCATCCGCGCGGCGAAAGAGGAAAGGCTGCGCCAGGGTCTGCGTTCCGGCCCGGTTTATGGAGAAGCGCCGCTTGTCTGGTATGACCAGGTTTTTGGACGTGAGGAAACGCCAACTGGAACAATCAACTGCAAGCAGGCCTTGCGGGTCGGGGCAACGCAGAACGCCCTGGACGTGATTGTGGTTGCCAGCCACAAGAACGGCGCAAAACCGCTTGTGGTTGCCAAGGGCGCAAGCCTTACGCTCACGCTGCTGCAAGCTGACGCGGTTGACGGCAAGTTCGAGGAAGTCGGCCCCACTGTCTGTGTTACGGCAAATGAGGCCACGAATGTCGAGGCGGATTGCCTTGTGGCCCGCTTTGCCATCGGCAACATGACAAAGCCCTGGGCAAAGGTGAAGCTGGATGTTTCCGGCGTTACCGGCGGACTGATCGACGTGGCCCTTGGCTATGTGCCGCGGTAAGGGGCGGGCGCGGTCATGAATTACTCCGCAATCCCCACAAGCGTGCGCTATCTGTCAGACGGCACAACCTGCGCCTGGCCCATAACTTTCCCATACGGCTCGCCAACCGGCGTGGCCTGCAAGGTTATGGACATGGAAGGCAAGGAGCGCCTGCTGACCTATGGCGCGGACTACACGATAAAGGACAATTGCGTCATGACCTTTGTCCCGGCCGGATGTTCCATTATGCTCTGGATGACAGAGCCTGTGGAAACTGCTCTTGCCGGCGCGGGCAGGAAGGCAATGACGCAAAACGATATTGCCACCACCTCCAATGGTGTGCCATCCGAAAGCGCGGCGGCGGTCTCTTCCGCCGCCGCTTCCGGACAATCCGCCGAAATCG
>Ga0209694_1003183_pt1 | contig 11365 bp, 10 predicted proteins | sample GluameincwithD2O_FD_187499 | JGI IMG/M metagenome (GOLD analysis project Ga0209694, IMG submission 187499) | Mouse cecum microbial communities from Vienna, Austria - Glucosamine amended microcosms incubated with D2O (SPAdes) (version 2) | ecosystem: Host-associated > Mammals > Digestive system >...
GATTTCCTGGACAGCCGGCTGGAAAAAATTGAACTGGTTCTCTCCTGGAATTGCGGACACATCGATATCCAAAACTGCAACTTCTCCAACTCAATTCTATCTGGAATTGTTTTGCGGCTCAACGGAACGCCCAAGCCTTTTTCCAGCCGGTTTCCTTCCCTGAAAGCCGAGATGGACCGTCCGGATCTCCGGGAGTTCCTCCTCACCGGCGGTCAAAAGAAGGAGGACGTCTTCTCGAAAAGAATGGACGCGTTCTCCCTTCCCCCAGATCTCTTCTTCCCTTCCGCCGGCGCGGAGGTCCAGGGTTATAAGAGCGTGTGGAAGGACATTGAGAAAAACACGGCCATTCGCATGGACGGAAGCGTGTTCCAAAACGCCTGCTTGATCACTCCCTGTTTCTACCGGACGTCCCTCACCCAGAGTATCCTCAACGGCGCACAGATGGACGCCGCCCGCATTTTCGGCACGAATCTCTTCGGCTGCATCATGCCCGAAGCCAACCTGCTGGGCTCCAGGCTGTGGGCCGTGGTGCTTCAGAGCGCTGTGCTGACGGGTGCGATCTTTTTCCGGTCCCGCTGCAAGCTGGTGAATTTCGAGGATGCGGCTCTGCAGAACCTCCACGCCTCTGAGGCGGAGTTCCATGGTTGCTCCTTCAGCCGCAGCGATTGCAGCCATATCGACTTGACGCGGGCGGCGATCCGAAACTCCGCGTTTGCCGACAGCGTTTTAACCGGCGCAGAGCTCACCGGCGCGGAGTTCTCCTCTGTCCGCTTTGACAACAGCGTTGCGAATTCCATGCTGGCCACCTACACAACTTTCCGGCATTGCTACATGGGCGGCGCCGGGCTGCGCGGTTCCAGCTTCAATTCCGCGGCGTTTGAGGACTGCAACTTCCGCTTGGCGGATTGTTCCGACAGCGTCATTGCCAATGTCACGTTCAAGCGGTGCAGCTTTGCCGGGTGCAATTTCAAGAACACACGCTTTATCAGTGTCAAAATCGAGGACTGCACCTGTTTGGAGACCGCGGAATTTGAGGGTGCCCTGTTCATCAACCTGGAACTGAAGGGCGAGAACAGGCTTTTGGAGCCGGAAACCGCGTTCCCCAACTCGCATTTTAAGGAAATATAGCATATGTACTACATCGGGAAATATTTTGATACCTTTGAAATGGCCCTGGAGCAGCTGCTCTACGCGGGGCATTGCCGGCCTATTCCTTTCATAGATTGTCTGTGTCTCCGCTGTTTTGGGTTCCGGACCGAGGGAGCGGTGGAAACCTGGTTTCAGCCCTATGTGTCACTGCCGGCCTCCATGCAGGCGTTCTCCGCCGCCGTTGGGCTTCAAATGAACTGCAAAGAGATTCAAACCCTGAACCAGCTCCCCGGCGGATGCGGCGAGGCCCTCTTGGGACCGGTGACGGAGGGAATTACCGCCCCAGAAATCCAAAGCTACTACTATAGAGCCGGAACCTATCTCTTTCTGCGGCGGTGCTCTTCAACCGAATGGATGGTGTACGACCCCCGGGGCTGGCCCGGTCTGCCGCTTCCCCAGAAGCTCCTGGACCGCCTCATTCCCCCTTGTGGGACCTTTTGCATATGGCTGGCAGGCCCGGGAGGGGGAACTCCTGCGAACCCGCGGGACATCCTTGCGCGAGGCCTGGCATACCACAGGCGGATCGCCGAGGATGAGGACAGGCAGCTCACCCGAGCCTGCGGCGGCTATGAACCCGGGAGAAAAAACGACCTTTCCCTACGCTATGCCGTGTGGAATCTGCTCCAGCGGATGGACAAGGTCTTCACCTTGGCCACCGCCTGCGGCTGGGACGTGGAGACCCGGTATCAGGCGGAAAAGCAGCCCCTGTTCTTCGTCGGCCCGTCTGACCCTATGACCCTACAGGAGGCCATCTTGAACATGTGGAGGATTTTGGATGACGGATGATAGTCTGCGGCTGTTTCAGCCGGATGACGGAACCTGGGAGGAGCTGTGCCGGAAAATCCGGGGAGAAGCGGCGCCCTTCTATCTGTTCCATGAGCCCAAAGCAAGAGAACATGTCCAGGCACTCCGCCGCAGTCTAGGAGGAACCGCGAAGATTGCGTACGCCATGAAGGCCAATCCGTGGCTGGCCCGGGCAACCGGGGCCGACTATATCGAGGTCTGTTCTCCAACGGAACTGGACATTTGCGCTAGGCAGCAAATCCCGGGCAAACAGCTACTTGCTGACGGGATTTGGCAGTCGGACTCGTTTTTGGAACGTGCCCTGAAAATGGGCGTGGGGCGCTTTGCGGTTCAGTCCTGTTCCCAGTTGGAGCGGCTGCTGTCCCTCTCCCGTGGGAGGCCCCTCTCGGTGCTCCTACGCGTCACCAGCGGGAATCAATTTGGCATGGACTGCGAGGAGTTAAAAACTTGCCTGACGGCATTTGGCCGAGACGGGCGCGTCAAGGGACTCCAATACTACCCGGGAACGCAGCGGCGGGACATTCGCCAGGTCCGCCGGGATCTGGCCTGTTTGCGGGAGTGGATTTCCGGCTGTGAGCATCTGGGGGCACCTCTGGAGGAAATCGAATTCGGCGCGGGAATCGGCGTGCCCTATTTTCAGGGGGAGTCCCCCGAGGACTATGCCGCCCTTTTGGATGTCGTCGCGGAATGGATCCAAGAGATGGAACCCCGCTGCCGCATCACCTACGAGGCCGGGCGGCTGATTACCGCCTCCTGTGGAATCTATGTGACCGAGGTCTTCGCCCAAAGGCGGCGCGGGAACCGGCACTTTCTCTTTTGCAGCGGCGGCACGAACCACCTGCGCTATCACGGCGGTGCCCTGGGGGTGCGGACGCCCCTCCTGCGGGGACTGTGCGCCGCCCCAACCGGCGTTGGGGAAACCACAACGGTCTGCGGCCCTCTGTGCAGTGAGAGCGATGTTCTGGTGCGCGAATGCCACACATTGGACAGCGGAATCACCGCCGGAGACCGGATCGTCTTTTTCGGGGCGGGGGCGTATTCCGCCACCGAGAGCCCAAACGTTTTTTTAGGGCTAGCCTTTCCGCACATTCTGTTATATAATGGATTAGATATCACCATCTCTCCGAATCCTGTCGGGTTATGTTGTGATACCGCTGAAAAATCTGCACACGGGAGCGACCATCATGAAATTGCTTGTTATCCAGCGTCAAGTCATCGAAATCATCCAAAAGCAGTGTGCGGACTCCGGCGTCCCCCGCAGGACACAGCCCATTACGGCGGAGACCGCCATCCGGGAGGAACTTGCCTATGATTCCATTATGCTGGTCGTTCTCCAGATTGAGATCGAGGACCGGTTCCGCTTCCGGTTCAACCCCGCGGAGGAGGATTTCCTGCAGATCTTTTCCACAGTAGGCGCCTTGTGCGCCAGCATACAGCGTCATATAGATATACACGATGAAATATAATTTGATATTAAAAAAGTTTGCGTATGAAGCCTACCGGGCCAGGCCGGTCCTTCCCCCGTCACAGCGCACAAATTACCGCATCGAGCGCGTGAACGGCGGCCTGCTGTGCGATTTATGGTTTTTGACAGCCGGCTGCGCTCATGACGCCAGCGGCGGCTGCGTGATGTGCAACTACGGCAAGAACAACGCCCCTGTCACACAGGCGGAAGAGGACCGAATTCTGGAGGAACTGCGCCGGATTGTTTCAAAGCTTCCGTGGGACTTCGAGGACTTTCTCCTCACCTCCAGCGGCAGTCTCCTGGACCCCCGGGAAGTATCTCCCAGAATGCGGGAGGGGCTGCTGGATATCCTGAAGCCGGTGCGGGCGAAGCGCCTAATCATCGAGACTAGGGCCGAGACCGTCACGGACGAGGGGCTGCGATTCCTGAAGCAGTTTGCCCCCGGGAATGAAAAATACGTGGAAATCGGCTTGGAGTCCAGCAATGACTGGGTGCTTCAGCACTGCCTGAACAAGGGATCTTCCTTTGCGGATTTCTGCGGCGCGGTTCAGCGGATTCACGCCCATGGACTCCGCGTGACCGCCAATGTGGGACTGGGCTTTCCCTTCATGAGCGAGCGGGCGTCTATCGAGCACGCGGTGCAGTCTGTTCGGGACGCCTTCCAGGTCGGGGCGGACAGCGTTGTCCTGCTCCCCTACCATGTGAAGCAAGGCACACTGATGGACGTGATGTTCCGGCACGGTATGTATCAGTGCGTGTCCCTCTGGTCCCTTGTGGAGGTGCTCCACCGTTTCCCAGAGGAGGCGGACCGGCTTCAGATATCTTGGTATAAGGACTATTTCGGTCCGGAATATTCCTTCATTCGCTCCTCCCCCCGCACCTGCCCAAGCTGTGCCGGCGATGTCATGGAGGAGTTGGATCGCTATCGGAATGACCCCTGCAGGGCGCGGATTGACCACCTGAGCGAATACCCCTGCGTCTGCCACGCAGCCTGGCAGACGGCCATGGATGCGCAGCAGCCTGAAGTGGATCTCCGTCGGGTCGAAGCGCTATACCGGCGTCTGGCCGAGGTCATTTCTGTAGAGCCATCCCTTTTGGAGCGGGAGTTGTCTCGATTAAAACACGAATATGGAGCGTGGGTGAAATGAAAACAACCAGCAGCACCCCATGGGCTGAGTGGGAAGTACAGCGGATTCTGGCCTTTATCAAGAATTTTGCGGCAGAGGATGAGCGGGTTGTTGTGCCGGTTTCCGGCGGCCTCGATTCCGATCTGACCGCACGGCTCTGCCGTAAGAGCCTGGGCCGTGAGCGCGTAAAACTGTTTATCGTCGTGCAAAGCGATCTGGAGCCCAAGTTTTTGGTCAATGCCCGCGCCCTCGCGGAGGACCTGGACCTTCCCCTGGCGGAGATACATCTGGAGCAGGCAAACGAAGCGCTGATGAGCGCTTTGGAACAGGGCGAATCAGAGCCTCTCTTTCACATGAACATGGCGCTGGACCCGGCAAAGGCCAAATGCTCTGTGCGCTCTTCCGTACTCTCCTGTTACCAGGACAAAGGTTTTTTAATCGCCGGAAGCACCAACCGCAGCGAAAAGGAGTTGGGATTTTTCCTGACCTTCGGGGACAACCTCGCCCATTTCAAGCCGCTGGCCCACCTTTATAAATCCCGGCTGTACCCGCTGGCGCGGATTATGGGCACAAGGGAAACTGTGCTGACACAGGAGCCCTCGGCGGGCTTCTGGAGCGGGCAGACCGATGCGGAGGATCTCGCCTACTGGATTGTCAATGACGGCCCGATTATGATCCCGCGGCACTTTTCCACTGCGGAAAAGGCGCGGGTGCAGGAGTTCTCCCCATTTCTCACTTACGAAAATATCGACCAGGTGCTGGAGCTCCATGCCCAGTCGGTTTCGGAAGCCGGTATTATCTCGCAAACTTCCCTGCCCGACGGTGTGGTGACGGGAATCATACATATTGTGGAGAAGGCCAAGCGTCTCAAAAACCGGCCTCTTCTCGTGGAACTTCCGGGGGAAGGAGACAGCTGTGCTTTACCGCAGGCTGATTGAGGATCGGATCGACGACTCGGGCGTCGTTCTCTCCGACGGAACGCGGGACTATACAATCCGGCAGATACATGAGGCCGTCAACGGTTGCCGCCTGCTGTTTCGGGAACACCGTCTCCGAAAAGGCGACCGGGTCACGGTGAGTGACAGCAACCCGGCGCTGGCCGCTTTTACGTTGCTGGCCTGCATCGCGGAGGGCTGCATCTGCGTCCCGCTCAGCGACTGTCTGGATTTGGCCAGTCGGCGGGAAATACTCGAGAATTGCGCCCCGGCCCTGGTAGTCTCCAGTATTCCTCCCCCCGTTCCGTCCGTCGGCGGTGGTCGTGCGCTTCAGGCGGAGGACACCGCGGTCTATCTCATTTATACATCCGGCTCCACCGGAACCCCCAAGGGCGTCCTCGGCTGTCAAAAGCAGATTTTCTTTTGTTGCGAGGCGATTCTCTCCCGGCTGGAGCTTACCCGCAACGACCGCATTCTCTGTGCGCTGCCCCTCTCCTTCGACTATGGAATGTACCAGATTTTTCTCGCGCTCTTCAGCGGAGCTTTCCTGTTTCTGGACAGTTCCAGAATGCTCCAGCAGATTCCATACCTCCTGCGCTGCCAGGCCATCACGGTGCTGCCCACGATCCCGACGGTTGGAAATCTACTGCTGAAAACGGCGGGGCTTTGCGCTGCTCCTGACCTGCGGATGATTACATTTACGGGAGAGCTTCTCCCACTGCCGCTGATCCGGGAGTTTTACGCCCGGCTGCCGGCGGTGCGCCTCGTCCCCATGTACGGCCTGACAGAGTGCAAGCGCGTGTCCATCATGCCGCCGGGGCGGGAGGACAAGATCCTGGCCGGCTCCTGCGGCCAGCCCTTGGACGGAGTGACGGTCCGCCTGGAGCATGTGGACGCGGAGACCGGAATCGGAGAGCTGGTTGTAGAAGGCGGCAACGTGATGGAGGGCTATTGGGGCCACTCAGATGGAGAGGAGGATCCCTTTTTTGTGAACCCAGACAACGGGAAACGCTGTGTCCGGACGAAGGACCTGTTCCGCATCGACGCCGAGGGCTTTCTTTTCTTTTGCGGGCGAAACAACGATATTCTGAAGATTCGGGGCTACCGGGTCAACCGCGGCTGGATTGAAAACCGGTTCCGCCTCTGCCCGGGGGTACTGGAGGCCGCTGTGATTGGCCTTCCGGACGCCTTCTCCGGCGAACGTGCCGCCGCGGTGCTTCATATAAATTCTTCCGCCTCCCAGCAGAGGGCTTTGGAATGCCGCAGCACGCTTCCCTCCTATCTGCGGAATATGGAGCTCCTGTTTACGGAGTCCCCGCTTCCAAGGAACCGAAACGGAAAGCTCGACCGGGAGGCGCTGCGGAGTCTGGTGGAGGAATCGTGAAAGTATACAGCAATCAGGTGTGCTGCGGCAGCTACGCCTGTTTGAACGTCATACAGGACAGCGCCATTGACGTATCCCTTTTTGAGCTCTCCACGGGAACCCCCTTTGGAATCCGCCATTGCGAGGACGAGCATTTCGACCGCCTGCTGACCACTTTCCGCGACCCGAATCAGGGCTTGGACTATGCGCTGAGACTCTGGGGATACGATGTCACTGCGGTCTCCGTTCCGTCCTGTCAAAAATGTCTGGACCTTCTGCGAAACCATGGACCAGGCCGGGTTGTCTTGGGTCCGGTCAACATGGGCGGCCTGGAGTATTATCCAAACGCGGCTATGCTCCACCGGATGGATCACTACCTCGCTTTGGACTACCATTCGGATCGTGAGATCATCTGCACAGATTCTGAGGGACTTTCCGGCCTTCAGGTCACGAGGGAGCACTTGGAAAACTGGATCAATGTGGACGGGATTCCGGAGGCACAGCAGCGATTTACCCTCCGCTGGATACGCTATCAGCGGGCTTGGGACATTGCTGAAATCCTCGCGGCTTCTCTCCGGAGAGCTACCGGTCATTTGCAGGAGGCGGAAGTGTGCGGGCAGGGGGCGGAAGCCGTCAGAAGCTGCCTGCGGTATCTGAGCCAACACAGCGGCTTTCAGTGGCGACTTCCTTTTCTCTATGATCTGGAATATCTTTACCAGCGGAAGTGCCTGTTTCAGGTGCTTTTAACAAAGCTTCAAAACAAGGGACTCCTCGCGTCCGAACAGACAGACCCCCTTCGGCGAACTGTGGAAGAGCAGCAGTCTTTGCTGAACACCGTCTACCGGGAACTGCGGTGGGGTGCAGAATTTAACGAAACTCCTTTGCTACGCTTTGCGGAATTGGAGCAAACCCTGACGGCGTCCGCCGCACAATGCGCCGGTCTTCTGCCGGAGCAGGGAGGAACCCCTCTCTCTGCTGGTCACAACTTTTGAAATTACGAATTGTAAAGTAAAAATAGGCCCCTGCCCTAAAGGGTGTCTTCAAACAAAGGATAGACAAATCAAGGAAGCAGCAGTAAAGTAAAGGCATGAAACGACATGAATTGACAGAAGAACAGTGGAATAAGGTGAAAGAGCTGCTGCCGCCAGAAAAGCCGGCACATGGCGGAAGGCCCGGAAAAGACAATCGGGTAATGCTCAATGGAATCCTGTATTGGCTGAATACAGGAATACCTTGGAGGGACCTGCCGGAGCGGTATGGCCCTTGGAAAAGTGTGTACACCCGGTTTCGCCGGTGAAGCCTGCAAGGTGTTTGGGAGCATGTTTTTGAAGAGCTGATTGCCCAGGACATTGTGGATGGGAGCACCCTGATGCTGGACAGCACCACCATCAAGGTCCACCAGCATGGCATCGGCGCAAAAAAGGGGGCAACGAAGCATTGGGACGCAGTCGGGGAGGATTGAGCACAAAAGTCCACGCGGTAGTGGATGGACTGGGAAACCCACTGCGGGTTCTGCTAACACCAGGGAACCGTAATGACATTTGTTATGTGCAGCAGTTGCTGGAACCGTTTGATTTGCGGGGTAAATATGTTATCGCAGACAAGGGATATGACAGCGACCGCTTTGTACACTGGCTGGAAGAACGCGGAGCCATTATTGTGATCCCAAGCCGAAAAACTGCCAAGCGTCCTCGCGACATTGACCGGCATATTTACATGGAACGCCATTTAGTGGAGAACTTGTTCCTCAAATTCAAAACTCATCGTCGTTTTGCCACCAGATATGAAAAACGTGCCAGCCTGTTCTTTGCGGTTACCTTGCTTGCCGCTATCCTCGTTTGGATTACTTGACTTTGAAGACACCCTCTAGTAAACTGTGAACGACCCTACCCAATCTGAACAAATTGTTGTCAGTTGTTCGGATTAGGTAGGGTTGTTCTTTGCCTGTACCCCCTGTGCTTTAAGGGGTACAGGCTTTTTCAGATTCGGATGCCGTGTGACACTGGTCAAGAGCAAACAAGTCAAAATCAGATCACAAAACGTAAAAATGAGAAACCAGCCCCTCCTATAATACTAAGCTGCAATAAAAAATAGCATTTTAATAAATGCTGTGATATAATAGACACGGTGATAAAATGAAGTATAAATTCAGTGCAGAACAATATCTAGAAATTAAATCAGCCCAGAAAACTAATCGGGATAAGCAAATTGAAAATCGGTTGAACGTGTTGGCGTTACGCTGCGAAGGGAAAAGCCTGAAGGAGATCGCAAGCGCAACGGGGTTCCATCATGCTCACATCAGCAATCTTATCAGGAAGTATTTTGAGGAAGGACTGCAGGCCGTTTCCGAAAAGCATTACTCAGGAAACCGGCGGAATATGAGCATAGAGGAAGAGAGCGCATTTCTGGAGCAATACCGCCAGGCAGCGGAACGGGGACAGATGCTGGACATCGGCGAGATGGAAAAGGCATATGCGGAAAAAGTAGGACACAGTATCGGTAGTGGTCAGATTTACCGGGTGTTGCAGCGCCATGGCTGGCGAAAAGTAATGCCGCGCAGCAAACATCCAAAGAAAGCCAGCGAAGAGGTCATTGAGGCCTCAAAAAAATTAAGAAAAAAGTTCAGGAATTAAAGGAAGAAATGCACAATCGCAGTGGAAAGAGTGGAAAAGTGCGGCTCATGTTTCAGGATGAGGCGGGCTTCGGACGAATCAATAAGCCCAAATACTGCTGGTGCAGAAAGGGGATTCGCCCCTCTGTTCCCTGCCATCATATCCGGGAGTACCGTTATGCATATGGGGCTGTCGAGCCATTAACCGGAGAATCTTGTTTCCTGGTTATGCCATATTGTAACACAGTTTGTATGAATCTCTTCCTGAACCAGCTGTCAAAGCAATATCCTGACGATATGATTCTTCTTTGCTGCGATGGCGCTGCTTGGCATAAGGCCGGCATCCTCTGCGTTCCGGAAAACATACGGCTGTTCTTCATTCCTCCATACACGCCTGAAATGAATCCAATTGAACAAATTTGGAAGGAACTACGAAAGCGCGGATTCAGAAATGAGGTGTTTGCTACTCTGGAGAAAGTGCTAGATCGCCTTTGTGTGTCTATTTGTGCCCTTACCTCCAATGTTATTCGCAGTATTACCGCTCGCTCCTGGATTTTATCTTGTTTTTATTGAAGATTAGTATAAGCGATGCGCTACAACAGTTCCGAAGGTGCATCTTTTTTGTCAACGAAAGACACGTCGGAGCAAGCTGCATATCGCTTGCTCCGACTTTTTCAAAAGTCAGAGCGCGCTCATTGCGCTGCTCCTCCTTTCCAAATCGAACCCGCTTCGCTGGGCTTCGATTTGGTTTTGGGCGCAATCTCGAAAGAAAATCGATTTTACCCACTTATTGCATTGTAGACAAAACCTGCGTGTAACGATAGTTATACGCAGGTTTTGTCTTTTCTTGGCAGAATTGCACTAAGATTAAATCTTAAAATTGGCTACAATTACATATCATAGGTATCAGCAAGCAGATTTGAGGAGATTGGCTCTCTCTTAAACCTGCTTTTATTCTCTTTTACACAAAATTTTCCGGGACTCGATTATTCCCCCAGCTTCCGCATGGTATTGCTCAGGCTTTCTCGCTGATTCGCCCATCCGACTGTGCTGGTTGGCTTTCTGCCGCTGGTATTCCTTGTTAATTTCTTGGATTGCTATAAGTTCGTTTTTTCAGGGTTTCCATCACCGCTGTGTCTGAAATACGCTCCGCTGCGCCAAGGCGCACCGGCTCATCCGCAGTCAGCCGCAGCGTCCACCGCCCCCGGTCCTCCGGTGCTTCTGGACAGGCTATGGCTACTATATGAGCCTCAATGCGTCCATCTGTTTTCTTGTGCCGGTTTACCTGCCCTTTCCGCCCCGGGGTCGATTCCATACCACCTGTTACGAACCGTTTTGCTATCTGACAGATTGTGCGCGGTGCAGCATGATACGCTTCCTTTATTCTGTCGTATGTCCACGTCTGGTTCTCTGGTTTTCTTTTGTCATAACCCCCGGCTTGTCCTCATAGGATGGGACAAAGGCGGGTGAGGAGCATGACACAGATGACAGCGGCGGGCAGCTTTGTGCAGGCGGTACAGGCCCTGCCCCTGCGGCTGCGGCAGGAGGCGCTGTCCCTGCCGGAGGGGGACCGGGCTCGGGCGGAGGAGCTACGCCTCCGGGCGGGCTGGCCCATGACGGCGGTGCTGCCGGAGGGGGAGCGTCCCCTGGGCGGGCCTCCGGTGGAGGGGCGGGAGCTGGAGCAGCTGGTGGAGATTGCCAGCCGGGCTTCCCTCCACACGGTGCTGGACCAGGTGCGTCGGGGCTACCTCACCTTTGAGGGGGGCCACCGTATCGGCCTGTGCGGCACGGCGGCCCTGCGGGAGGGGGAAATTCATGCGTTGCGAGCCATCTCCTCCGCCAATCTGCGCATCGCCCGGCAGGTGAAGGGGGCGGCCGCCCCGGTGTTGGACGGGCTGTGTCCCGGCGGGC
>Ga0209694_1003185_pt1 | contig 11345 bp, 6 predicted proteins | sample GluameincwithD2O_FD_187499 | JGI IMG/M metagenome (GOLD analysis project Ga0209694, IMG submission 187499) | Mouse cecum microbial communities from Vienna, Austria - Glucosamine amended microcosms incubated with D2O (SPAdes) (version 2) | ecosystem: Host-associated > Mammals > Digestive system >...
AATTAAACCAAACAACAAAGTTATGAATAACAAGCTTATTCAGCAAATCAGATGCCTGATTACGCTTTTGTTCATGCTGTGCCTGTCGCTGTCGCCCGGAAAGGCTTACAGCCAGGACGCTGCAACCGTGACACTCTCGCTCGAAAACGTGGAGATGCGGGTTGCGATGAACGAAATCGAAAAGCAAACCAAATTCCTCTTCGTTTCGCCGGAGAACATCGACCTGAGCCGCCTGGTGAGCGTGAAGGTCGAGAACCGGCCCCTGCGCGAAGCGCTGGAGCAGATGACCGCCAAGACCGACATCGCATGGCAGATCAAGGCTCCGAGCATTTTCCTTTCCGAAAAGAAACCCGAGGCGCCTGTTACGGTAACCGGCAAAGTCAGCGATGCGGCCGGCATGCCCGTGGTAGGCGCTTCGGTTGTGGTCCGGGGAACCAACGCCGGTGTGAGCACGGGAGCCGACGGCTCTTTCTCGCTGCTTGTACCCCCCCCCGCCCAACAGAGACAGCTGGAAATCAACTTCCTGGGCTATGAACCTGTGGTGGTTGCCGTAGGCGGCCGCACCGTCTTCGACATCACGCTGTCGGAATCGGCCTCGGAAATCGAACAGGTGGTTGTGACGGCGCTGGGCATCAAACGCTCCGAGAAGGCACTGAGCTACAACGTACAGCAGGTCAACTCGGAAGACATTCTGGCCGTGAAGGACGCCAACTTCATCAACTCGCTGACGGGCAAGGTGGCCGGTCTGACGATCAACACCTCCTCGTCGGGCGTGGGCGGCGCCTCGAAAGTGGTGCTGCGCGGTAACAAGTCGATTTCGCAGTCGTCCAACGCGCTTTATGTGATCGACGGTATCCCGATGTACAACTTCGGCGGGGGCGGCGGTACGGAATTCGATTCGCGCGGTGCGACCGAATCCATTGCCGACATCAACCCCGAAGACATCGAAAGCATGTCGGTGCTGAACGGAGCCGCCGCAGCCGCACTCTACGGCTCGGAAGCTGCGAACGGCGCAATCATGATCACGACCAAGAAAGGCCAGTCGGGCGCGCTGAAAGTGACCCTTTCGAGCAACACCGAATTCCTCGCTCCGTTCACGCTTCCGGAATTCCAGAGCCGCTACGGCACGGGTCTGAGCGGCAGCCGCTACAACTCGGGCGTCTACAGCTGGGGCGAAAAACTTGCACCTGCGGCGCAGTACGGATACACGCCCAAGGACTTCTTCGAGACGGGCCACGTATACACCAACTCGGTGACCGTGTCGGGCGGCACGGACCGCAACCAGACCTATTTTTCGGCCGCGTCGGTCAACTCGGACGGAATCATCCCGAACAACGAATACGAACGCTACAACTTCACGTTCCGCAACACGTCGTATTTTCTGAAGGACAAACTGCGTCTGGACGCTTCGGCCAGCTATATCTATCAGAAAGACCAGAACATGACCAACCAGGGCGTGTACTCCAACCCGCTGGTTCCGGCCTACCTGTTCCCGCGCGGCGAAAACTTCGAGATATACAAGGTTTTCGAGCGCTTCAACCCGGGAACCAAGCTGATGGAACAATTCTGGTCGGCGGACATGGAGGGCGGCGACCTGCGCATGCAGAACCCCTACTGGATTGCCTACCGCAACCTGCGCAACACGGACAAGAAACGCTACATGCTGTCGTTTGCGGCCAGCTATGACATCCTGCCGTGGCTGAGCGTTTCGGGCCGTGTACGTCTGGACAACGCCAACTCGCTCTACACGCAGAAACTCTTTGCGACGTCGAACGCGACGATTACCGACGGCGGCAAGAACGGCCACTATACGGAAGCCCGCACCTACGACACGCAGACTTATGCCGACGCGATTCTGAACATCAACAAGACCTTCGGCGAAGACTGGTCGCTGAACGCCAACATCGGCGGTTCGATCAACAACATCAAGACCGACGAACTTTCGTACCGCGGTCCGATTCAGGAGAACGGTCTGCCGAACATCTTCAACGTTTTCGACCTGGACGATTCCAAGAAACGCGCCGAGAAATCGGGCTGGCACGACCAGACGCAGTCGGTCTTCGCTTCGGTGGAAGTGGGGTGGAAGCAGATGCTCTATCTGACCGTCACGGGCCGCAACGACTGGGCTTCGCAGATTGCCGGCTCGTCGTCGTCGTCGTTCTTCTATCCGTCGGTCGGCCTTTCGTGGGTGCCCACTTCGCTCTGGGACCTGGGCGACGCGCTGACCTATCTGAAAGTCCGCGGCTCGATCGCTTCGGTGGGTCTTCCGTTCCCGCGCCATCTGATGACCCCGACCTACGAATACGATGCGACGAACCGGGTGTGGAAAGACAAGACGCACTATCCTATCGGCGACCTGAAACCCGAACGCACCAAGACCTATGAAGTGGGTGTGGACGCGCGGCTGTGGAAGCATGTCAGCCTGAGCGCATCGTGGTACTGGGCCGACACCTACAACCAGACCTTCGACCCCTCGCTGCCGCCCTCGTCGTCGTACACGACCATCTATCTGCAGACGGGCCATGTGCGCAACATGGGTGTCGAACTCTCGCTGGGCTACTCGAACCAGTGGCGCGACTTCGGCTGGTCGACGAACGCGACCTTCTCGTGGAACAAGAACGAAATCATCGACCTGGCGGCCGATGCGCTGAACCCCGTGACGGGCGAACCGCTCGGACTGGAAGCCCTTGACATCAAGGGTCTGGGCAAGGCGAAGTACATCCTCAAGCAAGGCGGAACGCTGGGCGACCTCTACACGACGTCGAACCTGCGCTACAATGACAACGGCTTTGTGGAAGTGGACAGCGGCGGCAACCTGATTCTGACCGACAACGGCGACGAAATCTACTTAGGCTCCGTATTCCCGAAATACAACCTTGCATGGCGCAACGATTTCCGCTGGAAAGGGCTGAATCTGTCGCTTCTTTTCTCGGGCCGCATCGGCGGCATCTGCTACTCGGCCACGCAGGCCAACATGGACCTCTACGGCGTATCGGAGGCTTCGGCGGCTGCCCGCGATGCCGGCGGCGTGGTGGTCAACGGCCGTCAGACGATCAGCGCCCAGCGCTGGTACCAGGCCATCGGCTCGCAGTCGGGACTTCCGCAGTACTACACCTATTCGGCGACGAACTTCCGCCTGCAGGAACTTTCGCTGGGCTACACGCTGCCCCGCAAGTGGTTCCGCAACAAGATGGGTCTGACGGTTTCGTTCGTGGGCCGCAACCTGTGGATGATTTACTGCAAGGCTCCGTTCGACCCCGAAGCGGTCGCTTCGACAGGCATGAGCTACCAGGGCATCGACTACTTCATGATGCCGTCGCTGCGCAGCCTGGGCTTCAACGTCAAATTTGAATTTTAATCCTTGAACAGCATGAAAAAGACAATCGAATACATGCAGCTGTGGCTGCTTGCGGGAATGCTGCTCGCCGTGGGCTGTACGGCCGATTTCGAGGACCTGAACCGCAATCCCAACCAGGTCACCGACAGCCAGATGGACGTCATGAACTATAAGACCGGCACCAAGGTCAAGGCCTTGCAGAGCCTGGTGGTTCCCGTCCAGGAGCACATGTACCAGTTCAACGAGTCGCTCGTGGGCGGTCCGTTCGGCGGCTATATCGGCGCTACGGTCGACACGTGGCGCACCAAGTTCGAGACCTTCAACCCCTCGGCCGACTGGCGCAAATGGCCTTTCGCCAACGTCATCACGGAGACTTACACCCCCTACCGCGGTATCGTCAACGGTACGGAGGACGAGGTGGCCATCGCCTTCGCCAAACTGCTGCGCGTGGCCATCATGCACCGCGTGACCGACAGCTACGGCCCGATTCCCTATTCCAACCTGGAGAACAACGAGACCATCACGGTCGAGTACGACGCGCAGAAAGACGTCTACGCCAAGATGTTCGAGGAACTCGACGAGGCTATCGCGGCTTTCACGGCCAACATCACCCTCGCGGCCGATGCGTGGAACCGCTACGACGCTGTCTACTACGGCAACATTCCCCAGTGGATCAAGTACGCCAATTCGCTCAAGCTGCGTATGGCCATGCGCCTGTCGTATGTCGACGAAGCTACGGCCCGCGCCAAGGCTGCCGAGGCCATCGCCGGGGGTGTCATCCTCGCCAACGCCGACAACGCGGCCATGCACGCTGCCGAGAACCGCACGACGTTGATTTACAACGATTGGGCCGACCACCGCGTGGGTGCCGACATCATCTGCTACATGACCGGTTACAAAGACCCGCGTTTGGAGAAGATGTTCCTGCCCAACGACACCGGCAAGTTCTACGGCATCCGCATCGGCATCGACGCCACCAGCAAGTCGACGGCCGTCGCCAAGTATTGCAACATGATCGTCAAGAGCGACACGCCCTACATGTGGTTCTGCGCCGCTGAGGCCACGTTCCTGCGCGCCGAGTACGAGTTGCGGTGGGGCAGTGCCGAGGTCGCCAAGCAGCTCTACGAGGAGGCCGTGCGCCTGTCGTTCGAGGAGCGCGGGGCTTCCGGTGCCGACGATTATCTGGCCAACACCGAAGCCAAGCCGTCGCCCTATTCCGACCCCCTCAGCTGGCACAGCGTTTCGGGCCGTCAGAGCGACATCACCATCGCCTGGGAGACGCCCGCCGAGGATGCTTCCGATGCCGACATCGCAGCCATCGCCGAGCGTAATCTGGAGCGTCTCATCACCCAGAAGTGGATCGCCATCTTCCCGTTGGGCACCGAGGCTTGGTGCGAGTATCGCCGCACGGGTTATCCGCGGTTGTTGCCCGCCGTCGAGGACAAGTCGGGCGGCACGGTCGACATCAAGCACGGTGCGCGCCGTCTGCCTTACCCCATCGAGGAGTACCAGCGCAACAACGCCAATCTCCAGGCCGCCATTCAGACCCTCGATTCCGAGACCCAGGGTGCGCGCAGGGGCGACGGCATGGGTACCCGCGTTTGGTGGGATTGCAAACCTTATAACAAATAAACCATCATGAAAAACTTCAGAATCTTATCGTTGTTCGCGGTTCTTCTCTGCGCGGGCTTCTCCTCGTGCAGCGATTGGACCGAGACCGAGAGCGTTGGGACCACCGTCCGCCAGCCTTGGGAGCAGGACCCCGCCCTTTGGGAGGAGTACACCGCCGCTCTGCGCGCTTACAAGCAGTCGGAGCACTTCATCGTCTGCGCCCGTTTGTTCAATTCGCCCGACGTGGCTTTCAGCGAGCAGGATTTCATGCGCTGTCTGCCCGATTCGCTCGATTTCGTCATGCTCGAAAATGCGGCCAATTTCTCCGATTTCGACCGCGAGGACATGCCTGTTATGCGGCAGAAGGGCACCAGGGTCCTCTACCGCGTCGACTGCGCTGCCTTGGGGGCCGATTTGGCCGACGAGGCTAAGTTGGGTGCTTTGCTCGACAGGGCCGTCGCTGTCGTCCACACGGAGGGCCTCGATGGGTTTTCGTTCACCACCGACCCGTTGGCTTCCGCCGCTTCGGCCGCTATCGTCGCTAAGCTCACCGGGGCCGTCTCCGAGGGCCAGCTCCTCGTCTTCGAGGGCAATCCCCTTTCGCTCACGGCCGACGACCGCGCCCGCGTCGATTACGTCGTGCTCAACACCGAGCGCACGCAGCACGTCCAGGAGGTCCGCCTCATGGCGCTCAACGCCACCGGATTCGCCGGAATCGAGCCCGGGCGCCTGTTGTTGGCCGCCGACATCAAGGGCCCGCTCTACAACGAGGACCGTGTCGAGTTCTCGGCCGCCGACGAGATGCCGCGCCGTGTCATCGAGTTCGGCCCCCTGGGCGGCGTCTCGATGGTCAACATCGGCCCCGATTACTACAATTCCGACATGAATTTCCGCATGATCCGCCGTGCTATCCAAACGTTGAATCCTGCCAAATAACACATCTTATGAAACCTTTGTTCAGATTCTTTGCGTTCGTTGCCGCCGTCGCTTTCGTCGCGTGCGACAACTTCGACCAGAGCGCCACGAAGTTCGACAACGTCGTCTTCCTCGATGTCTCCAAGACTTCGGAGGTGCAGCCCACTACGTTCAACAACATGACGCCCGTTCTGGAGCGTTCGTTGCAGGCTAATTTGGCGTTTCCCGTCGCGTCCGATACCGAGGTGTCCCTCGCTGTCGACCCGTCGCTCGTCGCTGCTTACAACGCGCGGTTCCGGACCGATTGGCCCATGCTCGACAGCAAGTTCTACGAGCTTTCGGCCGACCGGGTCGTCATTCCCGCCGGCAAGACCGTTTCCGACGTCGTCACGCTGCGGCTCCACGACCTCATGGGCCAGGGCGAGCAGCAGGAGGGTGCCTTGCCCATCAACGAGACCTACCTCTTGCCCGTGCGTATCGCCCGTTCGTCCATGGCCGTGTTGGGTGGTTCGGATGTCGCTTATTACGTCGTCAAGCGTTCGTCGGCCATCACCGTCGCCGCGCAGCTCACCGACAATTGGATCGAGTTCCCCTCGCTCGATAAGTATTCGCCCAACAGCATGATTTTCAACGGGCTTACGGCCGTCACTTACGAGGCGTTGGTCTATTTCGACGAGTTCGCCAAGCAGAATCCCCAGGGCGCTCCCGTCAGCATTTCGTCCCTCATGGGCGTCGAGCAGTATCTCCTTCTGCGCGTCGGCGACACCAACTTCGAGCGTCAGCAGTTGCAGTTCGACGGTTCGGGCAGCGGCGCCGGGTTCGGTAAGTTCCCCGGCAGCGACGTCACCAAGAACCTCGAGCCCGGCCGTTGGTACCACATCGCCTGCACCTACGACCAGGCCGCCCGCACCGTGCGCATCTTCGTCGACGGGCAGATTCAGAGCGAGGCCGTCGGCGTCGGTGTCTCGACCCAGAGCGAGGAGAACCGCATCAACCTCGCTATGCGCGCCCTCTACAATCTGTGGGACACGGCTTCCGAGGCCGACAAACCGCAGTACGAGGACAAGAAGTACAATACGTTGGCCGCCGCTTACCAGTTCTTCATCGGGCGTTCCTACGACGATTACCGCCCCCTGAACGGCAAGATCGCCGAAGCGCGCGTGTGGTCCGTGGCCCGTACGCCCGAGCAGATTTGGGAGTGCATGTACGACGTCGAGAACCCCAAGGACGACCCTACGCTCATCGGCTACTGGAAATTCAACGAAAACAAAGGTAACACCATCAAGGATTATTCGCTCTACGGCAACGACGGCGTCGCCAAGTACGACATCGTTTGGCCGGCAGGCATCGAAATTCCCGAAATCAACAAGACGGAGGAATAAATTATGAAAACCAATTACATCCAGTCCCTTTTCGCCGCATTCTTGTGCGCGGCGGCGTGCGCGGGCTTCACCGCGTGCGAATCCGATACCATCGAAACTTCGGGCGGCAAGAAGCCCGACCAGGAGGCTTTGCAGAACGTCTACGGCAAGTTGCGCAGTGGTGCCACGGCTGGCAATACGGTCAGCGTCCTGCTCGCCGAGGGCGAGGGTTCGGGCATCAGCACCTTCTATTTCCAGCAGACCAAGCCCGCCGCCGATGCCGTCACGCTCGCCGCCCGTGGCGATGCTTCGCTCGCCGACGCTTACAACGAGGCCGAGGAGGTCGAGCGGACCGTGCTTCCCGCCCAGAACTACGAGTTCCCCGACGGGGCGTCGCTCGACCTCTCCAAGGATACGCAGCGTTCCGCCTACAAGCGCATCCGCTTCCTCGCTTCCGGGCTCACCCCCGGTGAATACGTCCTTCCGCTCACCGTCGCCGAGGAGGGTATGCCCGACGACGCCAAAACGCTCTACTATAATATAACCGTTCGTCAGCCCCAGATCGGCGATACCGAACTCCACAAGGGCGACGACCTCTTCTTCGTCTTCTACATCAACACCGACCAATACCAGCCCCTGCTCGTGGACGAATACTTCATGCAAAAAGAAGTGCAAAAAGAGCAATACGGTGGCCAGTCGTGGTACAACCTCATCGGCAACATCATCAACTTACGGACCGTGCGGCTCGACCGCGAGGCCGAATCGGGCCGCGCCATCCTCAGTCTGGGCGACGACATGACCTATGTGCTCGGACAGGCCGTCAAATACATCCGTCCCTTGCAGGACAAGGGGCGCAAAGTCTGCATCAGCATCGAGGGCGCCGGCTCGGGGCTGGGCTTCTGCAACCTTACCGACGCACAGATCGCCGACTTCACGGCGCAGGTCAAGACCGTTATCGACTCCTACCAGCTCGACGGCATCAACCTTTGGGACCGCAATTCCGGTTACGGCAAGGAGGGGATGCCTGCCATGAATACCACCTCCTATCCCAAACTCATCAAGTCCCTGCGCGAAGCGCTGGGCACCGAAAAACTGCTTACCGTCACGGTTTACGACCGTCCGACGGAAACTTTCCACGACGTGGACGCCTGCGGCGGTATCGCCGTCGGCGATTATATCGACTATGCCTGGTCGGGCTACAATTCCAACAAGGAGGCTCCCCAGCTGCTCGACCCGTGGCACCCCACCGAGACCTATGTTTCGGCCTATACTCAGAAACCGATTGCGAACCTTCCGGCGGAACGGTTCGGCTGCATAAATTTCCCCTTCTACCCGGAAGCGGAATCCGAAGAAGAAGCCATGATGCAAGACCCCGCCGAGGTCTTGTCTGAGTGGGTTGAAACTGAATACAAACCTAATAATATAATGGTGTTCGCCGATTTGCGCACCAATCTTCAAGACGGCTATGAGGGTATTTGGGATGGTGCGTTTAGTACATATTGTGATTGTATGGATATAAACAGTCGCACTTATCAGGGTCGTCGCAACGGTCTTAGCTATAACTTCGACCTGAACCGCGGGCTCGGAGATTATCCCGAAAAAGGCGGATATGGTAAGTGGCTGAAAGACTGGAAGTAACGAATCGCTCAAATAAAGAAAGGAGGAAGCCTATGAAAAAATAACGAAGAAAAATTTGCAGGGATGAAATTTTATTGCTAATTTTATCTCAGCAATAGAAAACAAGGTTGATCAGCCTAACAAAAATTCATTATTTTAATTTTTTTCACTAACCTTTTTCAACTACTATGAAACGCAATTTATTTTTTGCAGCAACCATGCTGCTCGCAGCGGCCGTATCGTGCCAGAAAGCCGAACCGCTTGCAGAAACCGATGCTGCCAATGCAGCCCTGACGCGTGCTTACGACATGACGCCCAAGATTACTATCTACGTGGAGACCAACGACGTCAACCCGCTCAACGCCGGCGACTACCTCCTTTCCGACGGTACGCCCTATGCCAGCATCGTGGAGCTCTTCGCGTCGAACATCCATGCGGAGACCGTCGGCGGCATCGTGCGTCCGACGCTCTATCTCAACGACAAGATGACCAACCTGCTCGAGAACGGCGGTACGGAGAAGTACATCAAGCCCCTGCAGGACAAGGGTATCAAGGTACTGCTCACCGTGCTGGGCGACTGGGCCGGTATCGGCCTGGCCAACATGAACGACACGCAGGCCGAGCAGTTCGCCAAGATTCTGGCCTACGCTGTTGAGAAGTACGGGTTGGACGGTATCGGTTTCGACGATGAATATGCCAACTATTCGACGGCACTTGTTCGCGGTTCGTTCGGCAACATCATCACCAAACTGCGCGGTCTGATGCCCGCCGACAAGCTCATTACGGTATTCCAGTATGGTAACTGCGGCGCATCGCAAATCGACGCTGCTGCCGGTGCGCTTATCGACTATGTGTATACCAATTTCTCGCCGTATAATACGGGTATCGGTGTTGCCGGTGTGACCAAGACGCATTATGCTCCGATTGCCATTAACTTGGGTTCTTACTATACGACGAGTGCAATTAATAATTATGGCGATAATGCCTATAAGGCAGAACAAAATGGTTACGGTGCTATCATGCACTTCAACCTGCGCACGAAGTCTGACCGTGACCCGCTGAAGTTGTTCAACGCTATCGCCGACGGTGCTTACGGCGAAACCGTAACCTGCGAAAACGGTAACCGTCCGCAGGATTGGACTTTCGTCCCCGGTGGTTTCACTATCTCCATCGACGACGTTCAGTAGTCTGTCCCTCTTTTTTCCTCGGCCCGGTCTCCCCGGGCCGTTTTTGTTTGTCTTCGCCCCGTCGCCCGCCCGCCCGTTTTGTCATTCTGAGCATCGCGAAGAATCTGTTTCCTCCGCCCCGTCACACACCCTTGTTTCTCACCCCGCGCGCCGTTTCCCGCCCTCCTGCGCTCCGACCGTATTCTTTTGCCGCTTTTTGTTCCGGCAAAAAGCGGCGGAAAAACCTCTCCTCACAGACGTCTCCGCCTACTACGGACGGACTAAAAGCTACTTCGGGCGCCTGACGCGGGTTTGCAAGCAAACCGGCCCCTACGTCGACGCTTTTAGTCCGTCCTACGCTTAACGGCTCCGACGTCGAGTGAGGACTTTTTATTCTCAACACACATCGCCCGCTTCGTTTTTTTTGCCCTGTCATTCTGAGCCCTCCTCCCTGTCATTCTGAGGAGGGCCCCGGCCCACCGATGAATCTGTTTCCCGTCCCGTTTCTGCGCCCCGCCACCCGTCCTCGCCCACCCGTCCTCGCCCACCCGTCCGGTCATTCCGGTCATTCCGGCCATTCCGGCCATTCCGGCGCGCTGAAGACCCCCACAAAAAGCCGTTTCGGAGCCCTCGCGGACCCTTGAAAAAGGGCTCGCGCGGAAACACCCCTCCACCCCCGCGAGAAGCCCCTCCAAGGCGTGCAATGTTTTCTTGCATACAAATAGTTATTGTATGACAATATATATTTGTAAAAATATATGTTTTCTAGAGAGGTCGGCACGACAAGTATAAGAGGAATTTCCGACAAAAACAAGGCCGAAATACCCTCAAAAAAAACGTTTTTTTTGGGGGGGGGTGTCACAGGCAGGGGCCAGGACGCAGGGGCTGCGAGCGTCCGCCGGGTGTGTGTGGCGGCCGGCCGAGGTGGGTGGGTGTCGGGAGTGCGGGGCGGAAACAACGCAGGGGGGGGGCAGCGCGGGCGGGAAGCGTGTGGCGGGAATAAAAAGTCCTCATTCGACGTCGTAACGCAGGAGGGCAAGAAAATGGTCGCGTGAGGGATGAACGGGCAAGGGGTCAAGCGAGAATGCGGTAAAAAGCACAGAAAGGGGCAAAATAACGCGGAACGGATATGAGACGAGGGAAGCAACGACAAAACAAAGAAAAGCGGCGAGAGGGGCGGAAAACAGATTCTTCGCTACGCTCAGAATGACAGGGAGGAGGGCTCAGAATGACGGGGCAAAAAAAACGAAGCGGGCGATGTGTGTTGAGAATAAAAAGTCCTCACTCGACGTCGGAGCCGTTAAGCGTAGGACGGACTAAAAGCGTCGACGTAGGGGC
>Ga0209694_1003193_pt1 | contig 11305 bp, 10 predicted proteins | sample GluameincwithD2O_FD_187499 | JGI IMG/M metagenome (GOLD analysis project Ga0209694, IMG submission 187499) | Mouse cecum microbial communities from Vienna, Austria - Glucosamine amended microcosms incubated with D2O (SPAdes) (version 2) | ecosystem: Host-associated > Mammals > Digestive system >...
CTAAAGTCAAAATCTTTCGCTCACAAATGCGTGGTGTCCGAGACCGAGACTTCTTCATCTTCCGACTGGTCAAACTCTACGCCTAAAAATTTAACACTTCTAATTGCCCAATTTAACATATGCACCGCCATTTCGGCTTGACCCGATTTTTACACCAGCAGGATAAAGAATTTATTTTTCTTTAGAGGAAATGTAGTCGTGTCAGCGGACTATAAAAAGATGAGGTCGGCTCTGTCTTCCGACAGAAACCGACCTCTGGGGATAGGATGGATTTAGGGAGGTAGCCCATAGCAGAGTCGAACTGCTCTTTAGAGAATGAAAATCTCTCGTCCTAACCGATAGACGAATGGGCCAACACAATCCTCGGCGGGCTGCACGTCAAGGAAATCAGATGCACATGCCCCGGGATATATTTTCAATCATTGCTCGCCGGCGATAACCCCCGGCAGCTGCCATCAAAGCTTGTTGATGTAGTTGGAAAGACCGCTGCAGAGGTTTGAAGCCTTGTTCTTGGAGATGATGTTCTTGCGGCCAAGACGCTGAAGGAGCGCGCTGACTTTGTTGTAGGCTTCTGTTGCCTCGGCTTTGTCCGTCATCTTGCGGACACGGCGAACGGCGTTGCGGGCGGTCTTCGCCCAATAGCGGTTTTCGAGTCTCCTCTTCTCCGCCTGGCGAATTCTTTTTAATGATGATTTATGGTTTGCCATCTTAAAAACTATGCTTTGTCTTGATGTTGTTAATAATGGTAGCCCATAGCAGAGTCGAACTGCTCTTTAGAGAATGAAAATCTCTCGTCCTAACCGATAGACGAATGGGCCACAAATCGCAACTGCCCTGTCTTCGGGGCATTTTGCGACTGCAAAGTTACGATTAATTCCGAACACTTGCAAATTTTTCCACCTAAAAACTCTATTTTTCTGTGAATTTCCTCCAATTGCAGCTCTCTGCAACGCGAAATAATGAGGTATTTGCTAATTTCCCTCGCCTATTTGCAATCCGATATTGGCAAAAAATACCATTTACGACTGTCGCGACGTTATTAATGAGTGAGAGTTGCGTCGGATATATTTCCCAAATACAAGCCGGGTTGGCTGTCGCGGTCCGTGTGGATTGCGACGGCTCTGTTGCTGCTCCTGATTGCCGCTGGATGCGGCACCAAGAAAAACACTCCCCTCTCTCGCAATTGGCAGGCTTTCACAACTCGCTACAACGTCTACTTCAACGGCTCTGAACATTATAAAGAGCAACTGAAGGCAATGGAGGACGGATATGACGACGACTTTACCCGCACTTTGCTCATACATCCCGCTGAGGCAAGGGCCGACACAAAGCTCTCCCAGCCCACCGGCAATTTCAAGCGCACCATTGAAAAAATGCAGAAGGCGATCCAACTCCATTCCATCACCAAGAAGCCCCGCAAGCGCACGAGCAATGCCAAAGAAAAGGCTTTCAGGGCTAGGGATGAGTTCAACCCGTTTCTCCACAATGCATGGCTCATGATGGGGCGAGCACAGTATCTTGACGGCGATTTCCTCGGGGCCGCCACTACTTTCCTCTACATTTCCAAGCATTTCAAGTGGCTCCCGCAGGTCGTGACAGAGGCTCGCCTGTGGCAGGCGAGCTCATATTGTGCACTCGATTGGAACTATGAGGCGGAGAATGTGCTCCATCTCGTCAAGGAGAAGGATCTGACAAATAAAAACCTGCGCCATCTTTACGACCTTGTTAAGGCCGACTATCTTATCCGCACAGATCAATACGAGCAGGCTACCGGTTTTCTGGAAAAAGCCGCCAAAAGCGCCTCCGGACAGCAGAAAAACCGCCTGTGGTTTCTTTTGGGACAACTGTATTCCAACCTCGGAAAGAAAACGCTCGCTTATGAGGCGTTCGGAAAGGCCGGCTCGGGATTTTCCACCCCTTACCGTATGAAGTTCAATGCCCGGATAAAGCAGAGCGAGGTCTATTCCGGGAAAAACCTTAACAAGGAGGTCGGTTCGCTTCGGGCGATGACCCGATACGAGCGCAATAAGGAATATCTCGACCAAATATATTATGCCATCGGCAATCTCTATCTTTCACGTCGCGACACGACACAGGCCAAGAAAAACTATAGCCTTGCCGTGGAGAAATCCACGCGAGCCGGCATCGACAAGGCGCTTGCCCAGCTTGCGTTGGGAAATATCCTGTTCAACCAGCGGGATTATGTGAAGGCCCAGGCCTGCTATTCGGAGGCAGTGCCGCTCCTGCCTGATAATTACCCGGGTTATAAGGATTTGCGTCGACGCAGCGATGTGCTCGACGAGCTTGCCGTCTATGCGGGCAACGTGCATCTTCAGGATTCTCTGCTTAAGCTCGCGTCCATGTCGCCGGAGCAGCAGAGGGCGGCTTGCCAAAAAATAGTCGACGACCTGATAAAAAGGGAAAAGGAGGAGGCCGAAAAAGCCCTTAAGGAGGAATATCTTGCCAAGCAGGAGGGGCAGGTAAAGCCGATGGACAAGACTGCCCCGGCAGCCCCGGCTCTTGGCATGAACACAGATAAGTCGTGGTATTTCTACAATACGATGACAAAAAATGCCGGAAAGACCGAATTCCAAAGAAGGTGGGGCGCAAGAAAACTCGAAGACGACTGGCGGCGCCGAAATAAGTCGACATTCTCCCTCGAAGAACCTGAAGATGACGACCGGCAGGAAGATGGCAATCCTCAAGACGAAGGGAAGGAAACCGACGAAGGGAATAAAGCGCACGAAGACAAGGGAAACACCAATGCCAATGATCCTCACAACGTGGAATATTATCTCAAGCAGATACCCTCTACGCCCGAAGAGATCAAGACCGCCAACGACATAATCCAGGAGGGTCTTTACAACATGGGCCTTATCCTGAAAGACAAACTTGAGGACTATGGGTCGGCAAGAAGGCAGTTTTCCGAGCTTGACACCCGCTATCCCGACAACATCTACCGCCTCGACGTCTACTACAATATGTATCTGATGGCTGTCCGTGAGAACGACGACGTGCTTGCGGAAGTATGGAGAAAGAGGATTCTTGAGGATTTCCCCGACAGTCCTTATGGCCAGGCTATGAAAGACCCGCAGTATTTCGACAATCTCCGGCGCATGCATGATGTGCAGGAGGAGATGTACGCGGATGCCTATGCGGCCTATCTGGACGATGACAACGCCACGGTGCACGTTCTGACAAAAAAGATGGAGCAAGACTTTCCTCTCTCCCCCATTCTCCCCAAATTTGTCTTCATAGACGCTCTATCCTGCTTGACAGAGGGCGACAACGACCTTTTCAAGGACCGTCTGACCGAACTGCTGCAGAAGTGGCCCGACACCGACATGACCGACATGGCGGCCGGAATACTGAAAGGATTGCGCCAAGGGCGTGTACCTCACGCCGGCCTGTCGAATTCAAGGGGGATGATATGGGACGTAAGGCTGACGGCATCCGATTCCATCGAAGACGGCATGGATTCGCCTTTGAAATTCCAGCTTGATCCGGACTCTCCCCAGTATCTGGTGCTTGCGTTCCCGACAGATTCGGTCAACCCCAACAAGGTGCTCTACGACGTGGCGAGGTTCAACTTCTCCTCCTTTATGGTGAAGGATTTCGACCTGGAGCCAATGTCTTTCTCCAACGTCGGGTTGTTGGTGGTCAAAGGATTCGGCAATCTTCGTGAGGCGGAACACTATCTTACGGTTATGGGGAAATCCGACATCGGTCTTCCCCGGGAGGTGCGTCCGATAATAATAAGCAAAGCCGATTTTGAAACTCTTCTCCGGGAGGGACGCTCCTTTGAGGATTATTTCCGGTATAAGGAGGAAAAAAGCTTGGAGGAGACGGAGAAATCCGTGCTTGAAGATGTTTCCGCAGAAGAGCCCGACAACCCTCCGTCGCAGGAAAACCCTGACAGCCGAGAAAACGTTGAATTGGAAGAATGACTAAGGAAGAACCTTAATACCATCTATTGAATGCAAATGGAAAAAATACTCTGGGCTGACGATGAGATAGACCTTCTAAAGCCCCATATAATGTTTCTGCAGGCCAAAGGCTACGAAGTGGCCACCGTCTCCAACGGGCGTGACGCGCTCGATGCGCTCGACCGCGAGAGGTTTCATCTCATCTTGCTCGATGAAAACATGCCCGGTCTTTCCGGCCTGGAGACTCTTTCAGCGATAAATCTGCGCCACCCCGACGTGCCGGTCATAATGATTACGAAGTCGGAGGAGGAAAATCTTATGAATCAAGCCATAGGCAATCAGATAGCCGACTATCTCATCAAGCCTGTCAACCCCAACCAGATTCTGCTCTCGATAAAGAAAAACCTTCATAGCGGGGAGCTGGTGGCCCGTCAGGCCTCTTCCGACTATCAGCAGGAATTCATGCGCCTTTCTTCGCTGATCAATTCTGCCGGATGCATGGACGACTGGATGGAGGTCTATCGAAGGCTCGTCTATTGGGAGCTCAAACTTAGCGACACCGACAATTCCCTCGGAGAGATGCTGCTGATGCAAAAACGCGACGCCAACAGCAATTTCTGTAAATTCGTAAAGAGGGAATACGAGGGATGGCTCAAGAGCCCCGACCATCCCATGATGAGTCATGAGATATTCAAAAACAGGGTGTTTCCATTGCTTGATGGCGGGGAGAAGATATGTGTCGTTCTCATCGACAATTTCCGTCTCGACCAATGGAAGGTCATTCAGCCGCTGCTTTCAGAATGGTTTGACTTTGAGGAGGAGCTTTACACCACGATACTCCCTACCTCCACACAATATGCGAGAAACGCCATCTTCGCCGGCCTAATGCCTCTCCAGATTGCCACGATGTATCCCGATCTATGGGTGGAGGAGGATGAAAACGAAGGGCTGAATATCCACGAGCGGGCTCTGATAAAGACCCAGCTCGACCGTTACCGCAGGAAGGAGCAGTTCTCCTATAATAAGCTTAACGATTCCGCCGCGGGAGAAAGGTTTTTGCAAAAAATCAATCAGCTGAAGGAGATTCCCCTCAATGTCATAGTCATGAATTTTATCGACATGCTCTCTCATGCGGGGACGGAATCGAAGATGATCCGGGAGCTTGCCGGGTCGGATGCCGCCTATCGTTCGCTGACGGAATCCTGGTTTCGTCATTCCTCCTCTCTCGACATCCTCCGGAGGCTTGCGGAATTGGGATTCACGGTGGTCTTGACCACCGACCACGGCACAATCCGCGTCGATAATCCGATAAAGGTGGTCGGCGACAGGAATACGAACACCAATCTTCGCTATAAGGTCGGGAAGAATCTCAACTACAATCCCCGTCAGGTCTATGAAATGAAAAGCCCCAAGAAGTTTGGATTGCCGGCCCCGAATATTTCGAGCACATTCATCTATGCCTGCAATGAGGATTTCTTCTCTTATCCAAACAATTATAATTATTACGTGCAATACTATACCGGCACATTCCAACATGGAGGTATCTCCCTTCAGGAAATGCTCGTGCCATTGGTGACTTTGTCGCCCAAGTAATAGGAGGTTCCAAGGAATTTATGCGTCTTGCAATCTGTCTTATAATAGCAATCTTTGCCTCTTTGGGGCTTGTGGCGTCGTCCGACGCCGCAAGGGGGCGTCGGGACCTCAGGGAATTGTCGGAACGTGCAAAGGCAGGCGATGCCAAGGCCATTTATCGTCTTGCCATGGTCTATGATGTCGGCTATGACTCAATTCCTATTGATTCCGCCAAGTCTACGGCACTGTATCGGCTGGCAGCTGAAAAAGGCTACGCTCCGGCGCAGAACTATCTTGGATTCCGTTACTACCGGGGCGAATATGTGAAGCGGGATGTGGATTCCGCCCTTTATTGGCTTGCCAAGGCGGCCGGGGGTGGAGACGCGAAAGCCGCCAACAATCTGGGGTTTCTGCTGATGGAGGGAAAAGACGTGAAGCGCGATTATCATCAGGCATTGAAATGGCTGACGATGGCTGCCGAGTCAGGTCTGCCGACCGGACAAAGCCAACTTGCCGATATGCATCGCCGTGGGCTTGCCACGGTCCCCGACACTTTGCGGGCCATTGAGCTCTACACTAAGGCATTGGAGCAAGGCCTGGCCGATGCCGAGATTAAGCTGCTCAACATGATGGGAAGAAAATGGGAGTCGCTGCCTACGGATTCATTGCTGGCTCTGGGTCGCCGGTATTACACCCACCGCGCACCAATGATCGGGGCTTCGATGTTTAAGACAGCCGCAGGAAGAGGCAGTGCAGAAGCATTCACTCTCCTCGGCGACGCTTATTCCCGAGGCAACGGAGTGGATTATGACCACGACCGCTCCGTGGCTTGCTATCTTGAAGGAGCAATGAGGGGAAATCCGTCGGCACAGTTCGTCGTGGCGGAATTGCTGGAGATTTTTCCAGATGCTTTGTCGGGAGACGGCATTAGCGGCATACTGCATGATTATTATGGGAAAGCAGGGCTTCCCAGGGATATCGACAAGGCCGCCTACTGGTATGAAAAAGCGGCGGCGCAGGGCGTCGCTGACGCAGCCGAAGCCACCCGCCGGCTTTTCCCCTGACCTATCCATGCAATCCTTACGTCTGCCTACTCGCTTAGCCAATCCGTGATTCTTCGTTGTTTTGTGGAGAAGTTTACTCCGATCTTGACGACTTTCCGGCCATCGGTAGAGAAAGGAAGGTCGTATGCTTTTGGGGTAATCTGGCGTAGAGCCTCTTCTGCCGACCTATACAAAAGCTTAAAACCGTTTTTTTCATAAAAATGTAATGTCTTGGTATTGTTGTAGGCATCTACAACAATGAAGCGGCAACCTGTCTTGTTGTCTTCCGAGCGAAACCATCCTTTTATATAATCGAGAATTTGGCTGCCTATATTCATCCCTTTTCCACGGTATTTCGAAGAGACACCAAGACGACCGATAAGCACGGCAGGATAGTTTATGCCTCTTTGGGCATTGGATATGCTGCGTTGGAGACGATTCCGCGCGGATTTTGTTATCAGCTTAGTTTTAATGCTGTCATTGGCAAGAGTGACCAATGCTATGATATTTATTGGTTCAGCCAAATCAATCCATGCGTAGGTTCTTCCAAGAAGTTCAGAATCATAATATAGGGCATCTTTTGCGAAAAAGTCATCAAGATCATTGTCATCACACGTAAATGGAGAGCAATAGTCTGCTATTTCCTCCGTATATGGTTTTATAACAGTGTCCCTTTCAAGAACGAATCCGTTGTCCTGAACCATAAAATTATTTTTTTGGAGGAAATATGAATTCACGACATTTTTTGTCGTATTCGCGCAGCTGACGCTCTCGTTCCGGCGAAAGTCGAGGAGTTTGCAACTTGCCGTTGCGCTCAGCCTCCTCAAAAAATATCCTTGCAGATTCTCCTGTCAATACGGGAGAGGAATTGATAGCCATTGCCATAGGTCTTTCATTTTGAGATGGATAAATATTAGAATAAACTGAACACTTACTTATGCAAAGTTACGATATTTTTCTCATAGATTCAGGTCTCATCACAAAATTAACATTTATTGTGTTAGGAACGCGCTTAGTCTGTCTCAGTCGAGGCGGCGGGCGTTGAAGCTGTTGCGGGTGAAGAGATAGAATATAAGCGTCCCGGCAAGCTGCATGACGGCCGCTCCCCAGAATGCTGCTGAATATGAAATGTATTCAAGCAGAAAACCGCCCGCGATTATTCCGAGACCCATACCGACATCCCAGGAGGTAAGGATTGAGGAATTGGCCGTGCCCCGCTGGTCATTGCGTGCCATCTTTATAAACATGTTGAGGAAGGCGGGAAACATGTGTCCGTTGCCGAGGCCGATCAATGCCGCCGACAGATAGTAGGCCCAATCCTCCTTCACGGCCGCGAAGAGAGTGAACCCTACTAGCGACAGAAGGACGCCCTCTGCGGCGTTCTGAACGATTCTCCCTTTTGCCAAGGCTTTCGACCCCTGCAGACGGGAGGCAAACAACCCCAGCGACAGAATCATGAAGAAAACCCCTGTTCCCCCGGTGATGCCAAGCTCTTCCGAACCGTAGATGGCCACATAATTCGACATAATTCCCCAGCACATTCCGAAGCATAGGATGTTGGCTGCCAAAATCCATGCCCTGGTCAGGAAAAAACGGTCGAGACTCATCGGCTTCTTCTCTTTGGCAGGCTCGCGTTTTCTGATTTTTATGGAGGAGACCGTCAGGAACCCCACCAACGCCACGACAAGGGCTATCCAGAAAAGCAGCTCGAAGTTTCCCGTAGCCTGATATATCCATATCCCGACCGACGGCGCGAAAGCCATCGCCAGATTGTTGCTCAGTCCGTAGAATCCTATCCCCTCGTTGCGTCGTGAAGATGGCAGAACGTCGATTGCCACCGTGGAATTTGCTACCGTCACGGCTCCGAACGGCAGTCCGTGGAGGGTGCGCACGATAGCGAAAAGTAAAAGTGTGCCGGCTCCGATGTAGCCCGTGAAAAGCACGAAAAACAGGAAGAAACATATCGACAGCACTTTCTTGCGGTCGAACGTGTCGACTATGAAGCCGCTGAATGGCCTGACCACCAATGCCGCCACCACATAACCCGACAAGACGAGTCCCATCACGTCTTTGTCGGCGGCAAACTGGGCGTCGAGATATATCGGGAGCAGCGGGGTCAAGATGTAGAATGAGAAGAACAGCATGAAATTGCCGATCATGGCCTTGCAATAATTCCTGTTCCAAAGCTTGTCTCTAAGGATTTTTGCGTCCTCTTCAAGATTATTCATTGTCTCCATGTCGCAACGGTTTTATTTAGAGTTCGCTCTTACTGTTCCACTGTCAGACGGTCGCCGAGCATACGGTCCATGTAGCTTTGCACGATGGCTTTCACTTCCATCTCCATCTTTTTCTCCACGTCGGTCTTCCCGAGAAGATTGTTGGCCATAAGGTGGTCGTCGATTGAATAGACGCCGATGGTGCGTGTCCCGTCGAATTGCAGCACGTGGCCGTATTTCACGTATTGATAGACGTTGTTGATGTCGTTGACCGCCCACGTCTCTTCGGCGGGGGTGTTCAGCAAGTCGATGCCATATGCCACGTAGGGTTTGTCGTATCCAAGATAGTTGACCATCGTCGGGAGGATGTCTGTCTGCTGGGCCACGGCGTTTCTCTCTCCCGGAGCAATCTCTCCCGATGGATCGAAAATGATGACCGGGCCGTAGAAGCTGCCGATGTCGCTGCGGTATTCATCGAAGCCGCGCATGTTGGTATGGTCGTTGGTGATGACAAAGATGGTGTTTTCATACCAGGGCTGCTTCTTTGCCACTGCAAAAAACTCTTTCAGGGCGTTGTCGGTGTAGCCCACGGTCTTGTGTATCTGCATGCTTCCCTCCGGGAATTTCCCTTCATACTCTTGCGGAATCCGGAAGGGATGATGGTTGGAGGCCGTGAATATGGCGGTCATGAATGGCTGGCGCATATCCGTCATTTTGAGGGCAAACCATTCCATGAAGGGTTCGTCCCAGATGGCCCAATATCCATCGAAATCCTTGTCTCCGGCCGTGCGGCTGTCGGCGGAGAAATCTTCCCTGCCGTAGTAGTTTTTGAACCCTATCGATCGGGCGAAGCCGTCGAATCCCATTGAGCCTGTTCTTGCTCCGTGGAAGAAGGCTGAGTCATATCCCTTCTCTCCAAGCAGGGCGGGAATCCCTTTCAGCTTGTTGACGGCCTGGGGAGTCACGATGAAGGGGCGCACGAATTTCGGGATGGAGGCAAGGATGCTCGGCATCCCGTCGATGCTTTTCTGTCCGTTGTCGTAGGAATAACGCCACCATGCGCTGTGCCGGAGCAAGGAGTCGGTGAAGGGGGTATATCCCTTGTAGTCGTCGGGAAGGATTCCTTTGTTCATGGCTCCGATATATTCACGTCCGAAGCTCTCGATTATGATGACGCAAAGGTTTTTCTTCCGGGTTGTTATAGAATCTCCAGGAATGTGAACCGGGGAATATATTTCGTCAAGCTCCTGCTTGTCGTCGAAGTAATGGGGGTCGGAGAAAGGGACGTTTCCGATTGAGCGAATCATCGAGAAGGGGGTGTTGAGCACGAGGGCTGTCTCGATAGGCCGGGAAGTATAGGCATTGGCGTTGGAGATGGCTATGGGGCGGATGTCGCGGTGGCGCCATCCCCCGATGGGAGCCGTGGCGATAAGTACTAATGCAGCGATTGCACAAGCCCAGCCGGCTCCTGTGCGGAGTCTTGTCTTCGCTCTCCCGCGAAGCAGTCGCCAGCTTATGTAGGCGAAGGGGAATGCCGCGATGTAGTTATACCAATGATTGAAAAGTCCGCCACGTATGCCGGCCACTACGGTCACGCCGGCCACAGCGAGGCTCAGCACCGACAGAATGTAGTAGCGCACGAGATTCTGTCGGCGGATATCGAGGGCGGGGTTGACATAAAGTTTCCACATCCCCCATATCAACGCGGCTGCAAGCACCACGAGATACCAATGGCTGAGCAGTTCCACGCCCGCCACCTTCCCGAGGTTGGTTTCGTTGCCGAATTCTCCGAAAACGCTCCATGACGTGCGCCTAAGCGTGTAGCTGAAATAGACGGAGTCGGCAAGATTGACGATGACCATGATGGAATTGACCACTATGAACAGCCATTTGCACATTCTGCGCCATCCCGCGCGTTCTTTATAATGCAACGGCAAGAGCATCAGCAGCACGTAGAGGGCATTCGTATAGAATATTCCCGGCGTGTCAAACCGCAATCCGGCCATAAGGAGTCCCCAAAGGCGTCCTTCGCCGACGCTTTGAGAAAAATAGCTCCAGTTCTCGAAAAGGTATTCCAGTCGGCATATGGAATACACGATAAAAACCAATATTATGTTGGCGGCCACGGCCATCAACGGAGAGAGCACCGATTTCGAAGGAAACAAGCATTTCATACAGCAAAATTACAAAAATCCCTCAATCCCTCCAAAACCAATTGCATAGGTAGGTGTTCAGATTATTCCGATTAGCTATTTTTTGTGGACGGAATCTTCTGTTTTTGGTGCTGTTTCGATTGCGATGGTGGATTTGTCCACTATGTAGATTCCAAAACGAAGTGCAACGTTATGGAGTCTAAATGATGTAGATTCAAGGGAAAGTGTTAACTTTGCCCCGTGGATCGAAGAGGAGGCGAGCCCTGCTGAGGAGCAACTCGACCAAGCAATAGATTCATCCGCCACGCTGAAATCGTGGAAACAGACGGGGCTGTCTTGCGGCAGCTCCGTTTTCATAATTTTAGACGGCGGCCATGGCTAAGAAAACCTTTCCC
>Ga0209694_1003197_pt1 | contig 11297 bp, 9 predicted proteins | sample GluameincwithD2O_FD_187499 | JGI IMG/M metagenome (GOLD analysis project Ga0209694, IMG submission 187499) | Mouse cecum microbial communities from Vienna, Austria - Glucosamine amended microcosms incubated with D2O (SPAdes) (version 2) | ecosystem: Host-associated > Mammals > Digestive system >...
AGTTGTTTAAGTTATCGAACTAAATACCAAATTTGTTAAAGAAAAAGCACCCAGAGCGTTAAGCTGAAATAACCAAGTGTTAATCAACTTGACGCCCAAAATGGGTGCTTTTATATAACCACGAACAGAAATGTAATGAAAGGCTGTTATCCGGATTTAAATGGTGATATATTTCGATTAGAGAGTGTAAATGTTTCAGGGATTGATTGAACAAGGTATTTTATCAAGTTTATCACGTTATTCGGCTGACTGTAAGCCATTACAAAAAGACAATATCCTATGATTCCAATAAATGACTTGATTGTTCAGATTGTATCCAAACAACAGGACTTCAGGTCATTTACGTTATGGGTGGGGTTCTTTTAGTGCAAAACATTATTTAAAAACTCAATAAAATACCATAATTTAACCATCTTAAACAGATCATTTAGGAGGAAAACATGAAAAACAAAAAATGGTTAGCTCTTTCATTGGCTGCCGCTATGGCTATGCCTTTAGCAGCTTGCTCATCATCATCTGATTCAAGCTCAGCTCCTGCTGACACTGGATCTGATGACGCTGCAGCAACTGGAGAAGTAACAGAAGTTGCTCTGAAAGTCTGGACTCCACAGGAAGACCAGTCTGCTGATTATGGCAACTGGTTAGGCGAAATGGAAAAGAATTTCGAAGCTGCACATCCAGAATATAAAATCACCTGGACAAACGAAGTTTGCCAGGAAGGTGACATCGGGGACAAAGTCACTCAGGACCCAACAAACTCTGCTGATGTATATCTGTTTGCTAACGACCAGATTGGTAAGTTAAGAGATGCCAACGCCATTGCTGAATTAGGCGGAGATACTCTTGAAGCAGTTAAAGCAGACAACTCTGAAATCGTTGTTAACTCTGTCACTCAGGACGGTGGTGTTTACGGTGTTCCTTTCACTACAAATACCTGGTTCCTCTACTATAACAAAGCGAAAGTAACGGATGATGAAGCAAAATCCATCGACAAAATGATCGAAAAGGGTAACGTATACTTCCCAATTTCTGATTCCTGGTATTTACCTTCATTCTTCTATGCAGCTGGCGGAACAATGTTTGGACCTAACGGTGATGATGCCGCTGCTGGTGTAGATTTCAATAAGCCAGAAGCTACTGAAGCTCTTGTAAACCTGGTTAAAACTGGAAAATTCAAAGACTCTCGTGATGGTGCTGGATATGCAGCATTTACATCTGATGATGCCGTTGCAATGTTCTCCGGAAGTTGGGATTACAACAACCTGAAAGACGCTTTAGGTGACAACCTTGGTGCTGCTCAGCTGCCAACCGTTAAAATGGATGGAGCAGACAAACAGCTTCTTGCTTTCTCTGGATCCAAGGCAGTCGGTGTTAACCCGAATGCTAAAAACCAGAAAGCTGCTGTAGACTTCGCTGCTTACCTTGGAAGCGAAGAAGCACAGAAAGCTCACTGGGAATTACGTTCCATTATCCCAACAAACAAAGCTCTGCTGTCTGAATCCCTTGGCGAAGAACAGATTGTAAAAGCACAGAACGATACAATCGATAATACTTCTGTCATCCAGCCTACCATTACCGCTATGGGTAACTATTGGACAATTGGTGAAAACTTCGGTAAAGCCATCGTTGCAGGTGATGTAACTGATGCTAACGCTGTTGAACAGACTCAGGCCTTCCAGGACCAGCTCGATACTCTGAAAGATTAATCTGATCAATTTAGTTTCATTAATTTCTGAATTACCAGAAAGCCCTGAAAGTTTTACTCTCAGGGCTTTCTATTTCCAGAAAACCAATGATTTGTTTTGATCTGAGATCATTTTAAGGAGGGATTGAATTGAATAAGGTCTCAGCTTTTTTCACCAAGCTTTTTGGAAATGATGTAAATGAATTTGAAACGCCATTTACCGTCGCCAATGCGGCTAAATATGGTGATGCCAAAACCAAAGCATCCTTCTTCATCATGGGTTTTGGTGAAATCTGCAACCACCAGTACATTAAGGGTCTGATGTATCTCCTGATCGAAATTGGATATATCCTTTATATGCTTTTCGAAGGAATTCATCAGATTGCCATGCTTCCTGGATTAGGAGAATCCGAACAGGGAAAAGTCTGGAATGAAGCACTGGGCGTTTATGAATATACTGCCGGTGATAACTCGGTTTTGATCCTATTATTTGGAATTGCAGCAATTTTTGTTTCAATTGGCTTTATTATCATTTGGAAAGCCAGCGTTCGCGGATGCTACAAATCTCAGTGGCTCAGGGAACATGGCTATCCGCTTCCAACATTCAAACAGGATGTTGCCGCTTTATTTGATGGCGAAATTCAGAGGACTCTTCTGACTCTGCCAGTTCTTGGAATTGTTATTTTTACAGTATTGCCACTGGTTTTCATGATCTGCATGGCCTTTACAAACTATTCAAGAATTGGTCAGCATCTGATTCTGTTTGACTGGGTGGGATTAAAGAACTTTGGCGAAGTTCTCAACTTTGGTTCTGAAATCGGAAGTCAGTTCTGGGGCGTTTTAGGATGGACAATCATCTGGGCGATCGCAGCGACTTTCCTGAACTATGTCTTCGGTATGGTTCTTGCAATTATCATCAACCGTAAAGAAACGAAAGGGAAAGGCTTCTGGAGATTCTGCTTTATCCTCTCCATTGCAGTTCCTCAGTTTGTTTCGCTGATGGTTCTGCGTTCAGTTCTGCAGTCCAATGGTGCTGTAAACGTCATCCTTGAAAACCTTGGATGGATTTCCAGTCCACTGCCTTTCTGGACTGATGCGACCTGGGCAAGAATTACAGTTATTGTGATCAACCTGTGGGTTGGTATTCCTTATACCCTGTTAAACCTGACAGGAATTCTGCAGAATATTCCTGGTGAACTGTACGAATCGGCTAAAGTCGATGGTGCGAATGCCTGGATCACATTCTGGAAGATTACTCTGCCTTACATGCTGTTTGTAACCACACCAAACCTGATTACAACATTTACCGGAAACATTAATAACTTTAACGTAATCTATCTGCTTTCAAGTGGCGATCCAACACCGGTTGGACATACCGCGGGAAAGACAGACCTGCTTGTTACCTGGCTTTACAAGTTGACAATTGACCGTCAGGAATACAATACGGGTGCGGTTATCGGTATCCTGACTTTCGTTGTTCTGGCGATCGTTTCTCTGGTAACCTACCGTTCTTCCGGATCCTATAAGAATGAGGAGGGCTTCATGTAATGGAACAGAAATCCTACAAATCTTATGCGGCCAAAAGAAAACTCAATAATGCGCTGGTTTATATTTTCTTAAGCGTCCTTGCTTTTATTTGGGTCTTCCCAATTTTCTGGGTGCTGATCACTAGTTTCTCTGATCAGAAGGGCCGCTATATTGCGACGATTTTCCCTAAAGCTTATACGCTTGATAACTACATCAAACTGTTTACCGACCGTGGAGTTCTCGACTTCCCGAAAATGTTTGGAAATACGCTGATTATTGCGATCTTCTCTTGCATTATTTCGGTATTCTTTGTTATCTCAGTGGCTTACTGCATGAGCCGTCTGCGCTTTAAAATGCGTAAGCCTCTGATGAACATTGCAATGATCCTGGGGCTGTTTCCTGGATTCATGGCAATGATCGCGGTTTACTTCATCCTTCAGGCATTTGGACTGACTGAAGGAGCAATGATTAAGGTTGCCTTGATTCTGGTTTATTCAGCCGGAGCAGGTACCGGATTCTATGTTGCAAAGGGCTTCTTTGATACGATTCCAAAGGCTCTTGATGAAGCGGCGTATGTGGATGGAGCCACCCGCTGGCAGGCATTTACCCGCATCATTATGCCTTTATCGAAACCAATCATTATTTCTTCTGCCTTAAGTGCATTCATGGCTCCATGGATTGACTTTATCTTTGCAAAGGTTATCTGCCGTGCAAACGCCAACGAATTCACTGTTGCTATTGGTATGTGGCAGATGCTTGATAAGACTTATGTCAATGACTGGTATATGCGATTCCTTGCTGCTGCTGTATTAATTTCAATTCTAATTTCCATTCTGTTTATCTTCATGCAGAAGTTCTATGCAGATGGAATGTCAGGTGCAGTCAAAGGATAACAATCGATCTAAAAGCTGCCAAATGGCAGCTTTTTTTACTGAGCCGAAACGAATTTAAATTTTACTTCGGGATCGGTACAAATAATTTGATTTAAAACAGGAGGTTATAAATGAATACTATTGGCGATTTAACAAAACGTCAGGCCGGGATTCTGATGCCGGTCTTCTCAATCCCTTCTCCATATGGCATTGGTGATTTTGGTAAGGAAACCAGACGTTTTCTGGACGACACGGCTAAAACTGGAATGAAGATCTGGCAGATCCTTCCGTTTAATCCGGTTGGTTATGGCAACTCTCCATATCAGCCATATTCTTCATTTGCAGGAGATGAAATTTACATTAACCTGGAAGAGTTAAAAAAGGATGGATTGATTGAGTCCTTTGAATTATTTGATGGACCAAATGATCATGTGGATTATGAGGCCGTTCGTAAATACAAAGATCCATATCTTCGCAAAGCCTATGAAACTTTTAAGAAGAGACTTGAAGAAGAACCTCAATTGAAGAAAGCGTATGAAGAATTTAATGAAGAAGCTTTCTGGCTCGATCTTTATGCTCTATTCAGAGTGATGAAGGATAAGAATCAGAGAAAAGCATGGATTGAATGGCCTAAAGAAGAGCAGAATATGACTGAAGTCCCTGTAGAATTAAAAGACGCGGTGAATTATCACAAGTTTCTGCAGTTTGTATTCGCAAAGCAATGGCAGGAAATTTTAGATTATGCTCATCAGTTGGGTCTGACCGTAGTCGGAGATCTTCCGATCTATGTTGGGCATGATTCGGCCGATGTCTGGCAGTTCAGAGAAGATTTTTTCCTGGATGAAAACTTCAAACCGATTAAAGTTGCAGGCTGCCCACCAGATTATTTCTCTGAGGATGGCCAGCTCTGGGGAAATCCAATTTACAACTGGAAAAAGATGAAAGAAGACGAATATGACTTCTGGATTAAGCGATTTGAATGGAACCAGAAACTTTTTGATGTGATCCGAATCGACCACTTTATCGGTTTTGACCGTTACTGGTCAATTCCAGCAGGGGATACTACGGCAAAGAATGGGCACTGGGAAGAAGGTCCTGCTTATGAATTCTTTGATGCAGTCTTTGACAAATTACCAAAGCTGCAGCTGATTGCAGAAGATCTGGGTGTTTTGCGTCCAGAAGTGACTGAACTTAAAAACAAGTATGGGCTGATTGGAATGAGGATAGGTCAGTATTCTCTTGGACCCAATGAAGAAAAAGAAGACTTCATTCTTCCTGAATTCTGCATCGTATATACCGGAACGCATGATAACGATCCTGTAAATGGATGGTATGAATCACTGTCTAAAAAAGAACGTAAATATACCAATAAGGTCTTTAAGAAACTCAAACTGAAAGGAAAGAGTGCGGCTGATAAAGTAGTGAACTATTCCCTGAATGCTGATCCACGTATCGCTCTGATTCCAATGCAGGATTTTCTGAATCTGAGTGCCGATAAAAGAATAAATCGTCCGGGAACCATTGGATCGCCAAACTGGGAATGGCGTCTTGAAGACCTCAGTCAGTATGAAGCCATGCTTCCAAAGATTCGTAAAGAACTTAAAAAGTCTAACAGACTCGTTCGATAGTCCTTTAAAATCTTATCCGTTACAGGTGACGGATTAGATTATTGCCTGAAAATTGAAGCTTCACTTTACCGGGAATTCTTGAAGAGTCCCGGTTTTTATTATGAGAAGTATGTAAGTATGAAAGTAAGTTTCAGGTATTAAACTCTGACAAAGGTTATGGAAACATTTACACATTTAGGTTTTAAATATCGTTTAAAGCAAATAAGAGCTAATCCCAGCCTTCGTGACTGTTTAACGACAAAAATCCTAAAAAGTTAGCAGGCGTGGGGTTAATTTTACTTTCTAAAGATAAATATCTTTTCTCATTATGGGATTTTCTGGAATGGAAAAATTTGAAGTAATCTACTTATGATCTGTAAACCTTTACATTATCTTAATGTATGTAAAGGTTTTCACATCGATTTCGCGAATCACAGACCTGATTATTCATGTATAAGGAGGACGCATGAAAACACTGAAAAAACTGGCCTGCACTGCTGCCAGTCTGGCGATAGCCTTCACCATCAGCGGATGCTCGTCGCTTGATTCCATCACCGGCGGAAAACGAATCATTCGTATTTCCCATGCTCAATCAGAATCCCATCCGGAGCATCAGGGACTGCTCAAATTCAAGGAAGTCATCGAAAGTCAGCTCGGAGACAAATATGAAGTCCAAATTTTCCCAAATGAACTGCTCGGAGCCGCTCAGAAGGCCATTGAGCTTTGTCAGACTGGAGCCATTGATTTTGTCGTCGCTGGAACGGCCAACGTAGAAACGTTTGAAGATTCCTATGAAATCTTCTCGATGCCTTATCTGTTTACTTCGCCTGAAGCCTATCACGAAGTAATGAATGATGCAGAGTATATGGAAAAACTGTATGAATCCACCGATCAGTCCGGGTTCAGAGTCATGACCTGGTTTGATGCTGGAGTGCGTTCTTTCTATTCAACCAAGAAAATTGAAACACCAGATGATCTGAAAGGTCAGAAGATTCGAGTTCAGCAGTCTCCGGCTTCTGTGGCCATGGTTAAGGCCTTTGGAGCGGCGGCCAGTCCGATGGCTTTTGGAGAAGTGTATACCGCCATTCAGCAGGGCGTTATTCAGGGAGCTGAAAACAATGAGCTCGCTTTGACAAACAATAAACATGGGGAAGTCGCCAAGTACTATTCCTATACAAACCATCAGATGATTCCTGACGTACTCATCGGAAATACAAAATTCCTCGATTCCCTGAGTCCGGAAGAATACGACATTTTCATGGATGCCGCCCAACAGGCAACACAGTTGGAACTCGATGAGTGGGAAGAAGCCGCTGCAGAAGCGACAGATTATGCCAAGAACACGCAGAAAGTTGAATTCATTGAAGTGGATATTGAAAAGTTCAGAGACAAAGTGATTGGAGTTCAGCAGGAAATGATCGATAACAATCCAAAGATCACAGAAATGTATGAACACATTCAGAAAGTCAATGAAGAATATGAAAACAAGGAGGACGCTGAGTAATGAACACCTTACATCTGATTCGAAAATGGATGGACAAGATCATTATGGGACTGGCGATCACTTTGTTTGCCCTGATGGTCATCATCGGAAGCTATCAGATCATCACCCGTTATTTCTTTAACTCACCATCCACGTTTTCTGAAGAACTTCTGACTTACAGCTTTACCTGGATGGCCCTGCTTGCATCGGCCTATGTCTTTGGAAAAAGAGACCATATGAGAATGGCCTTTATTGCCGATAAACTGAGCGGAACCCCAAAAAAGATCCTGGATATTTCCATTGAAGTGCTGATCTTTCTGTTCAGCGCCATCGCATTAGTCTGGGGCGGCTATTCCATCATGATGCTTTCCATGCAGCAAAAAACCGCATCTCTTGGAATTCCAATGGGATACATCTATACGATTCTTCCAATCTGCGGAGTGGCCATCTGCATCTATTGCGTCCTGAATATCATTGATATGGCGCATGGAAAAGATCTGGATTTACAAAATGGAATTGAAGCGAAAGGAGATATCGCATGACCATCGCATTGCTCAGCGGACTGATTATTCTGGTTTTACTGCTTATTCAATTAATTGCCGGCGTACCAATTGCCGTCGCGCTAGGAATTTCATCGATTGCCGCCATCCTGCCCATTATGCCATGGGATGCGACAGTGATTACTGCAGCTCAGCGAGTTTTTTCCGGAGTATCGATTTTCTCCCTGCTTGCGATTCCATTCTTCATCCTGGCAGGAAACATTATGAATAAAGGCGGAATTGCGATCCGCCTGATCAATCTGGCCAAGATTGTAACCGGTCATATGCCAGGCGCTTTAGCGCAGACCAACGTGATTGCCAACATGTTATTTGGAGCCATCTCCGGTTCTGGAACAGCAGCTGCTTCTGCGATGGGATCCATCATTGGTCCAGTTGAAGAAGAGGAAGGATATTCCAAAGACTTTTCGGCAGCCGCAAACATTGCGACGGCTCCTACCGGATTGCTCATTCCACCTTCCAATGTTATGATTACTTATTCATTGGTCGCTGGTGGAGCTTCCGTATCCGCATTATTCATGGCTGGTTATATTCCTGGAGTGCTCTGGGGTCTGGCTTGTATGGTCGTTGTCTACATTCTGGCTAAAAAACGTGGATATCGTTCAGATATAAATTACAGTGGAAAAGAAAAGCTGAATATGTTTCTTCAGGCTTTGCCCTGTTTATTCCTGATTATTGTTGTAATCGGTGGAATCATCTTTGGCGTCTTTACCGCAACAGAAGGCTCTGTAGTCGCAGTTGTTTACTCATTATTGCTTTCGATTTACGGATATAAATCCATGAAGTGGAAAGATGTTCCAGCCATTCTGAAGGAAAGTGCGCAGATGACAGGAATTATTATCTTCCTGATCGGTGTTTCTTCAATTATGTCCTGGGTAATGGCCTTTACAGGAATTCCGCAGCTTGTTTCAGATGCTCTTTTGGGTCTGACTGATAATAAGTATATTATTCTATTGCTCATTAACATCATCCTGCTGGTCGTTGGAACCTTCATGGATATGACTCCTGCCGTATTGATCTTTACTCCGATCTTTTTACCAGTCTGTCAGGCGCTTGGAATGGATATCATTCACTTTGGAATCATGATGATCCTCAACCTGTGTATTGGTACGATTACTCCACCGGTTGGAACGACACTGTTTGTCGGAGTCAAAGTGGGAGGAGTTACGATAGAATCGGTATTCAAGCAATTACTTCTTTACTTTGGTGCGATCTTTATCGTCCTGATGCTCGTTACCTATATCCCGGCACTCTCAATGTGGCTGCCAATGGCTATGGGAATCATTAAGTAAAATAGCTTAGATTAATTGTGTTTGCGGATGCTTATCAGGCATCTAAGACTAAAAGTTAAAGTATTGCCTCCTTTTCCCGCCTGTTTCAGGCGGGCTTTTTATAGATTTGCTTCAATGCAAATACCATTAGGAAAATGGATAGATTCTTTATCTGATTTTAGGTAATGGAATAAAAGAAAATATTTACTGTTTACTCTGTAATGTTATGGTAAATAATAAATAATACGAGGCGCTCAAATTATAGCTTCGATTATCTTTGCCTCTTGCGTAAAATGAGAAGCACTGAAATGACAATAACCAATCAGGAATTGTCAGATCCTTGAAAAAGGTGGAGCCCAAACAAGACAAACCCAACATCAAGAAAAGCTTCCTATGACAATCAGCCTGGTCAACAAACATTTACTGGTTCAGAAATCATGTCCTGAATATTAAACCTGTTGATTACAGAAGGTTGGAAAGGAAAATCGATATTACAAGAAAACAAACCAAAAGAAAAAGAAAGAACTGGATTATATTTTCTTTGATTACTATTTGCCTCTTACTGATTTCAGTGAATTTTTTCTTTTGTAATATGAAGTCTGTAACGAATTTTGAAATATCTTCGGATTCTGATTTCTATATAGTTGCAGAAAACTCAATTACTGGATACCGTCTGGACAATGTAAATCCAATCAAAACTGTTGGATCAGAAGTTGAAGTCGTAAAAGGCAATCAGAATCCAGTTGTTGAACGGGCAGAACTTCAAAATAGATATCTGGTATTCACCGATGACGATTGGCCTCTTAGTCGTAACGAAGGAATAATATCTATAGACTTCCAGAAAGGGACAATTCTTTTTTACAAAACTAGATATAATGCTTATACTGCTGCTGGAGCTACAGCTGAGTACTATTTCGCTAGCACTTCAAGTGGAGAGTCGACTTTGTCTGTTTATACGTCTGATTTAAAGGAAATTGGTCGAGTAAATATGCAACCGTTTATGATTTTATCGAATTTTAGGGCTGATCGAATTCCATTTTACTTGTCTGGAACAGATATTGAAGCGTCAGAGAATGAAATACAGAGTCCATTTTTCAAAAATCGGTTGCTTCGCGGTGATATTCAGAATAGCAAATTGTCTTTAGAAGTGATCGGTGAACTTGAAACAAATCCATATTGTCAGTACTGATTTTTGGATACGATTTACAAAAACGAAATGATGTATGCGATCAGTCCAGGTTATCATGTTCACGAGTCTCATGAAAAAGTAATACAAAGTGCTTTATACAAATACAATCCAAAAACTGGAGAGGGGAGTTTTGTTTCGTTAGAAATACCGCAGCTTACTCAAATCTATGATTTAAACGAAGAATGGATGGTTTTTACAACCAGCCCTGGAGGAACAGATACTTTAACTCTGACCTTTTCAATATTATTTCAGATGAGAATTATGTCCTGTATCTTCCAGAACTCACTTCAGATGAAAATAGCGATCTAACTGAGAGCGTTATGGACATAAAACCACTCTCCGATTCTATTTGGCTGATTCTGACAAACAAACAGCTTTTTGGAATTGATATGCAATCTGGACAAATTGTAATGCAGATGGATTTGTCAAAAGATACAGAAATGCCATTTCATTTGTGGATAAACAAAACAGAGTTTTGAATTCATGACGAATAAAGTCGCGGAAATGATCATCATTCAGTGTGATCTTTTCCGCGTTTTCTTTTGATGAGAAAAAAAACCTTTTAAGACAGAAGCACAGATAGTTGCCATCTAATCGGTTTTAGGATCAGTTTTTTCTTTAATAACATACTTTACGTTCAATCTATAAGAGTACAGACAGAGCGCTTTTGCCTATTCAGTGCAATTTTTCTATTGACTGTGAATTTCTCTTATCAAAAGTGCTTTTTGTGTTTTGCTTGATGTTCCAGACTTTTTTGCATCAGGCTATCGTTGAACCTGCTTGCAATAGATTGGATCATTTTCATCCGTTAAATTTTTAATTACTCATTCTTTAAAGGCTTTTTGAGAATTCAAAAAGGGGCTGTTAAATTTCTGACAGTCCAAAAATAAAAAGAGGCACCTGATCCGTAATGGATGAGGTGCCTTTTTTTGGTAAAATATGTTCATGCTCAATAAACAAAATTACCAAACACACTATAACTCGATTCAGGGCCGTTTGCCACTGCTCCATTCTCTCTTCCCTCATATTGAGATGGATTCTGTCTTCACTACTGTCAGTTCCTTTGTCGATGATTATCTCGACCTTGCCCTTTATCCTTCTTTTGCC
>Ga0209694_1003199_pt1 | contig 11297 bp, 3 predicted proteins | sample GluameincwithD2O_FD_187499 | JGI IMG/M metagenome (GOLD analysis project Ga0209694, IMG submission 187499) | Mouse cecum microbial communities from Vienna, Austria - Glucosamine amended microcosms incubated with D2O (SPAdes) (version 2) | ecosystem: Host-associated > Mammals > Digestive system >...
GGGCATTCAAGTTCACCTCAAAAGAATCAATCAATATTCGACCTCGCAGCAGAGGCTCAGTAAAATGCATCAACGAGTACGAGTAGTGAAAACTAAGCCCGAAAAACCATCAAAAGGTAGTGTCGGACTTGAAAGCCAGTGCATGGGTATGGTGACAACTGTCAGTGCAGTATCCAATGCTACTGGCGGGCTAAAAGCAGGTAACATAATATCCACATCAAATAAATAATCATTTAATTTCAAAAGACATGGCAGAAGAAATCAGCACTCAGAATGCTGTGGTAACAGGCGGAACGCCTGCCACCACTTCCCCCGGCCACGCCGGCTTACCTACGCAGGTTGCAGGCGAGGCAACGACCGTCAGCGCGGCCGCGACCGCTACTGGCGGTGTCGGAGCAGGCAATTTTATAGAAGTTGACATTGACAAAGAACTTTTCAAGTTTGAAAGCGATGATACGCCTCTCATGCAGCTTATGCTCAATGCTAAGAAAGTTCCGGTCAATTCACCCGAAATTCAACATTTCGCAATTGACCAAGCGCGTCCGAGCGTAGTTACCAACGCAACCGTTGGTGATGGAACAGGAAATGTTGCTGTTCTCCCTCTTGACAATGCAGACAAGAAGTTACTTCAGCCTTATGGCACAATTCTCGTCAAAGGAGTTGACGGTTATGCTTCGGACGGCAAAACCAAGACTCCGGGCAAAGACCTCATGCTTTTCATAACCGACCGCGACAAGGTTTCAGGTAATCCTATCGCTATCGCCGTCAACGGTCCCAAGAACGAAGCAACCGATGATTCTTGTCTTGTTCCCGAAATTCCGGCAGGTACAACGCTTGTTATTCTCGCTAATGCTATGTTCGAGACTCAGAAAGAAGTTCTTCCCGATTTCGTTGTGCCTTCTCCATCGCTTATTTATGCTCAGAAGCGTGGAATGAACAGCATCACATCGGACTACTTTGAGAGTGTTGCCAAACGTATTCCGTTCAGTAAGGCTCTCATCGCAGAGGCTCAGATTCGCAACTTCAAAACAAAGGGTAACCGCACCCTATGGGCCAGTCGCGCAAGCAAGTTCACGGTTGATACCGAGCTTGGCCAGCAGACAGTCTATACAACCGAGGGGGTCCGCTGGCAGATTAAACGTCACCTTGACCACAAAGGCAAGTGGACGTTTGAGGAGTTCATCAGCGTTGCCAAGATGATTTTTACCGGAGAAGATGTGCCAAAGTCTGTGGTGATGCTCTGTGGTAAAAACTTCCTTGAGAGCGTTCAGTGCATCGACTTTTCAAAACACCCCGAAGTACAGATTTCGGTAAAGACTAACAAACTCGGTTGGCAGGTAACAGCCATTCATACCGTATTCGGCGAGTTCGAGTTCAAACGCGAGCCGACTCTTGACTACCTCGGCTGGAGTAATAGCGCAGCTGTCATCGCTTATGATCGCCTTGTTCATTACGTTTACTCTTCTGAGCACAAAGACAGTGAACGAGTGGACGGACATGAGGCAAGCCGTGAGCATACAATCGTATGGGATGCTCTTGCTCTCAAAGGCTCTTGCCATATCTGGATTGACGGCGAGGGCGAGTGCTCGGCAGAAGGCGCAACGACTTACGCCCTTTGGGGCAGTGAGGAGGCTCCTGAAAGCCCGATTGAGGGTAAGGTCTATGTACTCGTCAGCGATTGTCCCGGAATTAATGCCAAGGCTGTCAGTGGCACAATGTGGCAATATGACAGCACTTCAAAGTCGTGGAAAGAGTACACGGGTGAAATTTTAGCTAACTAAAATACTACACAACCGAAATTCCTAAAACGGAGGGAAGCGGAGTGCAGCCCGCACATCCACTTCCCTCTTTCTAATAACTCTCAATTATGAATACGAAAAAGACTAAAACAACCTACGGCGTTTACAATCTCATAGAGTGGCACGCACGTCTGCGTATGGGTAAAGCCACTGTTAAAGTTGCATTCACAGGAGGCAGCATAACAACACAAGGTGTAACACCTGCCACATTCACTACTGAGAACCCCGTTATTCAGTTTGCTATTGAGAATAGTCCTGAATTTCATAACGGCAAAATAAAAGTCGTTAGACGTGTAAAACTTAATGGTGTTGTAGAAATCGAGTGCAACGTTCCAAAAGTTGCGCTTCCCATTCCGGCCCCTGCTCCAATCTCTACCGAGAGCGTGGACGCTCCAGTCAAGGAGGACGAGAACGCCCCCGACACGCAGGCCGACAATGAAGTCGAGGCAGAGGACAACGCCGAGGCAGAGGACAACGCCGAGACTGTTCCTGCGACAACGCAGGTAGAGTTCTCTTGCAACGATGACGCAAAGGACTACCTTGAGCAGACTTTCGGATTTGTACGTTCCAAACTCCGCAACCGCGAGGATATAGTAGCCGCAGGCAAGGCACGCGGCGTTGACATCATCTTCGTATAAACGTCCAGCGATATGGTGTACAAAATCCTGCATATAGCGCGTGACGTGCGTATCGCCATAGATGAGAACAAAACGAGCGAACAACTGATAGCGGATGAGGATATTGACACCCTATCGTTGAACGACATTGTCCGCTCCAAGATTGTCGAAGCAGTGCGCCGTGTGGTGACCGAAGCACCCACGCACCTGCTTGACGGCGGTCAGCCATTCGGCGATGCAATCTTTTGGCGTAGCAAAGGTTCGGGTTGGACACTCCTGCCCGAAGATTTCATGCGCCTCTTAATCTTCAAAATGAGCGATTGGGAGCGACCTGTGTATGAGCCAATCACAGCCGCCGACCCTCAGTATCAACTGCAATTCTCACGCTACAAAGGACTGCGAGGCAATCCGCAGAAACCAGTAGTGGCAATTGTCAGCCGTGCCGAGGGTCGTGCGCTGGAGCTATTCTCCTGCAAGGACGCGACCGCAACAGTAGAGCAAGCCGTCTATATCCCCCTGCCGAGGGTAGATTGTGATGGCGGTATTGAAATCCCGGAGCGTTGCTATATGTCCGTGGTCTATCAAGCCGCCTCGCTTGTGCTTGCCACTATCGGTCAAGGCGACCTATCCTCAATGATGTCAGACCTTAGCAAACAACTTTTAGTATGAGTCAGATAAAGACAACCGAAATTGAGGGTGACGTTGCGATTGGCAGACACGTCACCGCAGGCGGAAATGCGACCATACAGGGAAATGCGACCGTTAAGAAGAATCTCAAAATTGAGGGTTGGCTTGATGCACGAAACATCAAAGGCCCCAACAAGGGAATCTTCCTTGACGTGACAAAACTCCGTGAGGCATATCCGCTACCGCATGATGGTTGGTGGGCATTAATCGGCAACACTCTCCCGGCCCCCTTGTACATCGCTGACGGCGGTGCGTGGGTGGCAACCGGGGAAAGCGCAGGCAACCCGACCATTGACAGCCAACAATACAATGAAGCCGTTGCGGCACTTGACGCTGAATTGAAAGCACTGGCTACCGATGTTTCAGCCAACAAGCAGAGCATTGACCAAATCCGCACTCAGATAGACACTATCGGCAGTTCGGTCAATACGCTCACGACCGATGTGTCCGGCCTGAAAACTCGCGTGACCAATGCTGAGACAAGCATTCAGAGCATCAACAACAGCAAGGGCAAGGCTAACGGCCTGGCCTCTCTTGACGCAAACGGCAAAGTTCCGTCAGCGCAGCTTCCCGGCTTCGTTGATGATGTCGTAGAGTTCAATGCCATAGTCTCCGACATAACACCGCTTGCACAATCAGCGAACAAAAAATCAACTGATGCCGGTTGTATGGTGGTTTATGACAGCGACCGCAACCGATTTATTCTTGCAGTGTCGCATTTGGCCATACCCGATGAACAGCGTACACAATGGGGAGAGCAGATATTGCGCCCGATAAAGACACTCAACACTCCTGCCACCGCCACCGCAGAGAGCGTTGAGGCGTTGCCTCTATTGAACGTTGTGGATTACTGGGAACTTACGGACGGAACAGCCTCACTCATCACATCAAAATTCACCTACTACAACAACTGGCTTGACGGTGGCTCCTTTGGTGAAGTTGACGCAAAAGGTAGAATCCCCGAAGGTGGCAAGGTGTATATTTCTACCTCAGATAATAAAACCTATCGTTGGAGTGGCACACAACTTGTCATCATTGGTAATGACCTTGCACTGGGTCGTACAGCAAACACGGCGTTCCCCGGCGATGAAGGAGCGCAGTTGCAGGAAAATCTAAAAAACACCGATAACCGACTGTACGACACAGCCAACCGATTGCGCAACTTAGGGATTCTGCTTTGTGACGGTCAATGGGATGGAACCGGCACTACACCTAAAAGTGGTGTATGGCTTTGTCCGAATGAAGAGGGCGGTTGGTATTTCCGCAGTTTTGGCAACACCAATTTTTATGACCTCCCTGAAGAAGAATATAACTCTGACATGACGTATAATTCCGGCTGTCTATATCGTATGGCAGACGGACTATACCGCATTATCAACGATAAACTGACAATGGTCGGAGGGGCTTCAGTCGGCAATACGTTCAACCTCACATCGGAAATACCCACAAGCGACCCCGACAAGTTGTTCTATCAATTGAACGACCCGACCGACACCAAGTATTATGCTCCAGCGATAGTCTATGAGCAGGGAAAGGCAGGTTTCGGCTTGCAGATTACCTTTGCCGTTGCTCACGGTGCGTGGAAGATATACCAGTATGTCGGCGCGACACTTGAAAAGGAAGATGTTTTGAGCAGTGAAAACTGGCTCGATCTCGCAGGCATGAGCGCAGGCGCAGAAGCCATCGTGAATGTCAATGAGGTGTGCGAAGATAAAGACTACACCATGTCGCTTGCCATACAGGCACTCATTGACCTGCGCGACACCACCGGGGTAAACTATCTCAAATCCGGACTTGTCATAACCTACCGCAGGGATTCTTCCAAAACGCCCCATGCATGGGAGACAAAGCAGTTCCGTGGGCAGGTGCAGGATATATCCGCGACAAACGGCGATGACCTATGGCCAGACTTCGGCGGTGGCGGTGGCTCTACTTTTGAACTCGGCAACGAGCCAGAGGTAAACGGCACTAAAGCATTGTCAACCGGCGGCGCGTACGATATGGAACAACGCTCATTCGGAGGCTTGCAGATAGAACCCGCCCCATCGGATTATATCATACAAGCCGTAACTAAAGCAGGCGAACCTCTCGGCGATTCCGTGAAGATACCCAAGAGCAACGGCGGTGGCGGTCAGAGCGGAAGCACACTCACCATCTACTGCGACTCTGCCGTATGGGGCGCGTATGGTGGTAAAATCGTTTTGTCGGCCGCCATCAAGAGCGTAAGTTATGACGGCGAAGATGAGGTACTGGGAACAATCCGCTCACTGAGTATCATCGACCCGACCACCAATATAGAGTTGTGGAGTGAGGTTGTCAATCAGCCGTCCTCAACATCAGCCAATGACCTCAAATTTGAATTTGACTTTACCGAGTTCATAACCGGGGCATCGAGCAAGGACTACAAAATCAAAGCCACTGACGCGGACGGCAACGAGCGCACTCGTGTAATCAGCGTTACCGCCGTTGACGTGACGTGTACCTGTGTGCAGGCACTTAACTACTCAGCCGCCACCGCTCTTGAAGCAGGAGGACGCGAGAAGAGCCTGCCGATGTATAAGTTTGAAAACAACGTCAGCACCAAACAGGGCATTCTCGTAACCACTGAAATGTTCTACAACGGGGAATGGCGTACCCTCGGCACAGCGACCGTTACCGACCAGTACAGTCACAACATAAGCATCAACCCCAACAACGTGTTCGGCAATTCCGAACAACTGACGCACGGCGCATACCCCCTGCGCATTCAAGGCAAAGACATTGCTTCGGGTGTGACAGGCAATACAATCTACACAGCCGTGATGTGCGTTGACGCAAACAACAGCACGCCGATTGTAGTCATGCGATACGATGACCGCAACGAGGGTAAAGTGCGCTTGTATGATTCCATCGCGCTTGATGTCGCAGCTTACACTCCGGGCAAAACACGCACAGCCATTGAGGTAATGATTGACGGACATATAGCCACTACCGCCAACTGCGAAACCAGTCAGACGCTCAATGTAACGAAGCAGATTCAAGGTTATGCCTCGGACGGAAGCAAGAGTTTTGACGTGTACGCACAGAGCGGAACATCAAAGTCCTTGACCGTCACACTGACCGTTGAGGGTTCAGCAATAGACGCTGAGGTCAAAGAGGGTGCATTGTTCGCCTTTGACTTCTCCACCCGAAACAACAGCGAGACCGACCACACCATTGAGGACAACGGCTACTCCATGAACGTAAGCGGCAGCAACTGGAACTCCAACGGCTTTGTGTCGGTACTGGGAGAGAATGTTCTGCGTATCGCCGAGAATGTAAAAGCGGAGATACCTTATGCACCGTTCTCATCATCGGCCCTTGAAACGAGCGGAGCCGCAATCCAGTTGGCTTTCTCAACCAAGAGCATCAAGGACAAGGATGCCATGCTCTGCGAGTGCTACGACCCAGCCGCAGGTGTCGGCTTCTATATCCGAGGCAACGAGGTAGTGCTTACGGTCCTCAACGGAACTCCGAAGCGTCAGCGCGTAGGGTTCAAGTGCGGAGAGAAAGTAACAGTTGCCATTGTTGTAGAGCCGGGCAGCAAGTATGTCACCTACAAAGCCTCAGAAGCATCGAGCGGAACAAATTACTCATTTGTCAAACTCTATGTGAATGGCGAGGAGTGTGCTTCTATCGGCTATCAGCCGGGAACGAGCGCACTGCGTCAGAACAGGACAATCACGTTCAACTCCGAGAACGGCGATTTCAACCTCAACTACATCATGGCCTACAACTCCTATATGGAATGGTTGCAGGCATTCCGCAACTACCTTTGCAAGTTGAGCGATGTCCGCGCCATGATTGCGGAGTATGACAAAGAGAATGTACTGGATACGACAGGCAAGCCGTCCATGAGCCTTATGGCGGCCAAAGGTATACCTTACTATGTGATTGTCGCCGACCAGACCACATTCAATAATTTCGACTATGCTCTGAACGGCGGTACATCAACAAGCGACCAGTTTGCCTGCACGCTGTACTACTTCAACCCACAGCATCCGGAAGTAAACTTCAAGGCTGTGAATGTGCTTTGGCGCAGGCAGGGAACGACTTCGGCACAGCGACCCATTAAGAACGACCGCTTCAACTTCAACAAGAAGAACAAGACCACAGGACTTAAAGCGACCGTCACCCTGCTCAATCCCGATGACAGCACCGAACTTGGACGCAACGCAATCAAGGCTGCTGCTGACCGAAAGGTGTTTTGCGCTGAGACTGGTAACTTTATTGACGTGGTTACTGTCAAAGTCGATTATTCCGACAGTTCCAATGCCAACGACTGCGGCGTGTGCGATATGATGAACGCCACATTCCGCTCTCTCGGCTCGTCATACATGACCCCGGCGCAAAGAGCCTTTGACGGGCGTCAGATTCTTTCCAACGGAGACGTTATCACGGGTCGTCAGATGGACCATTCCACAAAGAACCACCCGATAGCCTGCTTCCGCGCCACGACCGACACCTTGCAGGACGCATGGTTTCATGCCAAGGGCAACTGGAAAGAGGACAAGGGAGAGCAGACCGCCCTCGGCTTCAAGGATACACCCGGCTATAACAAAGGCTGTCTCAACTACGGAGACTTTGTGGAATACTTCGGCACACCCGATGAAACCCTCGCGCAAACCGAGGCTCGTTTCAAGGCAGACCCCGAAACAAATACAGAGGCCGCCCAAAAGAATGTGTATCTCATATCACAGTATTGCGGACGCGACTATGCTATCTACCGCTACAAGAACGGCGCATGGACACGTTCGACTGGCTCAATGAAGCAGGTTGACGGCATGTGGGTTGTGACCGGCGATGTGCTTAACCCGGTGAGTGGTTACGAACTACTGCAATATGCAGGTATGGACTGGTGGCAGGGTGTAGCGACTATTGAAGACATGATGAAGCCGTCAACACAGATTTCATCATGGGTTCGCAAACTCGGACTTGCGGCTACGGAATATCCTGCATGGACGTACTACTTTGAGTGCATGATTGACGATGACCAACTCCAAGAGGATTTGGCACTCGGCAAGAAAGTACCCTACGACCTCTTCAATATGCTTCGTTTCTTCAACTCCTGCGACTACTCCAAAGTCAACGGGTGGGAGAAGATATGGAGAGAGAACGCCTACCGCTATATGTCGCTTGAGAGCGCAATGGCATACACCGCCTTTACTGACTATCTCGCGGCTGTTGACCAACGAGCCAAGAATATGCAGCCTATGTTCTTCTTGGAGGACGGCTGTTCGGTAGAGAACGGCGTTTACTCCGGCTACCGAAATATGGAGCCAACCCGAATGTATCTTAACAAGGTATATGACTGTGACACCTGCAACGGCGCAGACAATGACGGCGGCCGAGACATAGACGCGGAGGTAGACCCCAACAAGATGACTGATGAAGCTACCGGTTATACCAATCCCTACATGGGTTACGGCTCGGTACTCTTCAACAACATGGACCGTCAGCAGGAGTGCTGGAACAGCAACGACCTCGGCACGACCACCATATCACTGAAGAGTGTTGTAAACCGAATGCGAAATCAGACTGCGCAGATTGACGGCAAGACAATCGTTCCGTTCTCGCCTGACGGCGCGTTATATTTCTTTGTGGAGAAGCGACTGATGTTCTGGCCGAAAGTTATCTCTTCCTATGACGGAGAGCGTAAGTACATAGATAATACCGGGATAGCCAATCAGCCGTATTTCTATGCACTGCACGGCCTGGGATTGACCTCCTTACCTCGCTTCATAGAGCAACGATGGGCAATCCGTGACGGCTATTATCAGACCGGCGATTTCTTTACCAATCCATTGAGCGGACGTATGTCTGCCATCAAAGCAGATTCCAAAATATACATTACCGCCGCCGCTACCGGCTATTTCGGAATCGGTAATGACGCGAGCGGTCAATTGTCGGAATCGGTATTTTTGGAAGCCGGGCAAAGCCATGCATTCACACTATTTGCCCATGACGCAGGCGCGTTGCTCTACATTTATCAGACCGGGCGCATGAGCATGATTGACCTCTCTGAAATGTCGCTTGCATTCCACTTTGATGATTTGAGCAAGATGCAGCTTGCCGAAGAAATCATATTGGGTGGAGAGAAGCACACCGCGAATACTGCGCTCAACGGTTTCAATTCACTTGGCAACTTGACGCTCGGAGATATGCCGTTCCTGCGCCGACTTGACGTGAGCAACACAACGGCAACGAGCGTGGACGCAAAAGGCTGTCCGCGTATCGAGGCAATCATAGCCAACAACACGCCTCTGACAAACTGCGACCTCGCGCAGACCGCGCCTATTGAAACGCTGACACTTCCTGCAAGCGTCACGAAACTGGAACTTGTGAACCTGCCGAGGCTCACATATCCCGGCGGTCTAACTCTTGAAAGCGTCAATGGCATCAACCGCCTATGGGTGGAGGGGTGCGACTTCGTGGACGTAGAGGGCCTTGTAATGAACATAGCGCAGGCAGGAGCAATCCGCGAGGTGCGTATTCCCGACATCAACATGACGGCAAGCGTGTCGGTACTGCGTCAGTTGCGCAGGACCGGAGCCATAGGTCTTGACGCAACCGGCAAGGCATACGAAGAGAGCGGGCAGTGTTCGGGTATCACAGGCCGCTGGATACTGTCGGAACTGATAGAAGATGAAGATGTGGACGGCAATGCAGGTCTTACTACCCTTGACCGCTATTTCCCCGAACTCACGCTCATCAACTCCCAGTTCTCCATGCTGAAGATTGATGACATCATCAGCGGAGATTTCTGCGAGAGATACAGCAACCCAGAAAACGAGACAGGCGCGGAGTATAACAAAGCGTTTGTTCCAAGCGGTCACACCCTAAAAATCAAGCAGGGTACGCACGCCTATAAGTGTACATTCAACCCCAAACTCAACCAAATGGAAGGCGTTCAGTTGAGCGACACGGATTTCGGATATCTCAATTCGGGTGAGAGTTTCGACAACGCCGACCAAGCCGGAGAGGGTTTTGACATCTTCCACCATCTCCCACACCACTGGTATAAGGGTGTGAACGACTACAAGAACCAAAAGAAATACATCTTGTATTCTACCACTGATGGCGAACCGCTATCAACAGTAAACAAGAGCTTGAAAGCAATGTTATCGGAACTGCTCTATGCAGAGAACACAGGCGTATATGCAGATGAAGCACAAGCAGGTGAAATGATAGATGACAGCATTATCGCCACTGCTTCCAACACCAATGCCTATCGCATGGACGTTGAGGGTATGAAGCAGGTACGCTGGCCCGGACTGAACCACGCACGCCTCGGTGCTGTGTTCACTGACGCAGACGGACGGATTGTAGGTTCATTCATCATGCAGGTAAGCCATACCTACTTTGATTTCTCCATCGGCAACTATATCTTCTGCGATGTGCCGAGCGGAGCGAAGTGGATGTACTTTACTTCATACCGCGATATCGGTGACATAATGTGCCTGGCAGTTGACAGCGCACATATTGAAGCGATCGAACCCGAATGGACGGAACACACCGTAGGCGAAAACGACAGCCTTGTCGGTACATATCCGATAACAATTGACGGACTGAAGATGCCTCGCAGTCTTTCGGGTGCAGTTCGTTCCAAGAAAGGCAACGGCACATCTTCAACGTCATCAGAGTGGGCGTATGATTCGGATGGCAATCCGACCGAAACGCCAGTCGGAACAATCAACTACACAGCAAAGGATTTCCAAAACAGCACTCGCAGACGTGGCCCCGGCTACCAGTTGCAGGACTATGAGCAGCACAAGGAAATCAGCAATCTTTGGTGGGCTTTGGCCGGAACGACAAATGAGCAAGCAGTTGTGGGTAACGGCGCACATGACGCAACCCTAAATATTCGAGACAGCATAGGCATGGCGGATACTGTGTATGTAGGTAATGCCATGAACTCCATACTTGGTCTTAAACACTATGTCGGCTGTGATTCTGAATGGATGGATTACATCGCCTGCAACGTGACAAGCTATGCTGAGTTCTATAAGAACCGCTGTCTTGACAATAATAACAACGACCCGATTGACTATAAGGCGCACATCTATGACCCCGTGACAAAAACGGAACGAGTTGTGCAGACCGTAACTGGCAGCGGTCATTGCGTTGTGCGTGTTGTTCATGGCGCGAAATGTGACATTCTTGCAAGTAAGGTTCA
>Ga0209694_1003211_pt1 | contig 11231 bp, 15 predicted proteins | sample GluameincwithD2O_FD_187499 | JGI IMG/M metagenome (GOLD analysis project Ga0209694, IMG submission 187499) | Mouse cecum microbial communities from Vienna, Austria - Glucosamine amended microcosms incubated with D2O (SPAdes) (version 2) | ecosystem: Host-associated > Mammals > Digestive system >...
ATGCCGTCAGGAAAATGATAGGAACCTGGTTTCCGGATTCCCTGAGCTTCTCACACAAGGTAAATCCATTCCCATCCGGCAGTGTCACATCAAAAAGAAGGATATCAAAATCGCTGCTCTCCGCAATCCGTTTTTCTGCCTCCTTTATCGTTCTGGCAACATCTACATCGAATCCGTTTTTCTTCAGAGAATATGTCAGACCGTCAATCAGACTGATATCGTCTTCAAGAAGTAACAGTTTCTGCAAATCAAACGCCTCCCTTTATTCGCATAATAACTCTGTTAAAATATATTATACATTATTCTCATGGAACAATATATATTTTTCTCAGATAGCCAATATTTCCAGTATTTACAAGGCTTCATATATCACATTCTAGTATTTTACACCACGTTTGACACCATTCCGCATAAATCAGGCAGCAGGCTTCTGCTCTAGCCATTTTCAGAAAAGTTTGGATTTCAGGGAGAATGAATAACATAAGGGCGTGTGCAAGGGAGATTGTGAACGAAGAAATTATATACGCATAGGCAAGGCAACATGGCGACAGAGGGTAAAAGCTCTGTCGTTTTTCTTTTCGGATAGTTATAATGAATGTTCATATTTATCTACTTGATACAGTTCGTTCAAACGGCTATACTATATACAGTACGCAATAGGAGATCAAAAATGTTTGAATATATGACAGCACAGGAAGCCGCAGAAAAATGGAACGTATCGCTTAGGTGGGTGCAGCGGTTATGCAAAGAAAATCGTATTGAGGGAGCAATGAACATCAACCGTGTTTGGCTTATACCGATAACTGCCGAGAAGCCTATTGATAGAAGAAAGAAGAAATCCTAAGTGAGTATTAAAGTTTCAGCATGAATAAGGCAAACATAGAAAGGAAAGTTCAAAGCAGAGAACAAAAAGAAGCCGAAAAAGAACGACAATACGTTATGCGACAAGAAAAGAAAAAGCTAAGCATAGAGGGAGGTAACATCTATGAATAAAATATATTGGGACAGAGATAAAATCTCAATCATAACAGACCAAATTGAATCTGTCCCACATAAGCATTGGACAATGCAGTTATTTTTAAGCATAGAAAAAAATTTGGAGATAGGTGTAGAGGATAATAAAATTTCATGTAGATGTATTGTTATAAACCGCGACATATTACATAGTTTTTCAACAGGCAACAACATGTATTTTACTATGATAATTGAGCCGACTTCAAGTTTAGCCATTCAATTGGAGGAACGAATGGGAGGAATGAAGTATTATATTTTTGATAATCAAGATATTAAATACATCCAAAATTTATTATTTTGCCTTATTGATAGCGATGGACTGAGAGAATATAGAGAGTTTATGATACAACTATATAAGTTCTTAGGGGTAAAGGAGCAAGCTAAAATATATGATGATAGGGTTAAGGATTTGTTATACGAAATAGAACGGTGCAATTGCGATACACATTCGATTGCTTCTTTTGCTGATAAAGTGGCGTTGTCACCAAGCCGACTGTCGCACTTATTTAAGGAACAGGTCGGAATGCCCTTAAAAAGCTATATTCAGTTTCATCAAATGCAAAGAGCCTTTTTAGAATTATTGAATGGTAAAAGTATTACGGAATCGGCAATGATAGCTGGTTTTGATACACCATCACATTTTGCAACGGTTACAAAAAAGATGATGGGAATGTCTGCGAGTATTTCTGTGAAGAATAGCGTTTTTTTGAAAGTTACAGAAGAAGTGAACTGATATAATTAAACCAAACAGGAGGTTTAATTATGGATATGCAATTTCTTGAAGAAACCAAAATGCTGAATTATCAGTCTGTTGGCATACAGAAACTCATCAACGAAAAGCGATGGGGAGAGTTGAGTGAATATGAAAAAATTAAAGCTATTTATGGATTTGTGCAAAATGAAATACCTTTGGGCTATAACCGTAACGATACATTAACTGCAGAACAGGTATTAATGGACGGATACGGACAGTGCAATACAAAAGCAACACTGTTAATAGCATTGCTAAGAGGTGTAAATATTCCGTGCCGTATTCATGGCTTTGAAGTATCAAAAGATTTTCAGCATGGAGCAACCACAGGTATCATTGCGGCACTTGCACCAGATAAAATTGTACATACTTGGGCAGAAGTTTATTATAAAGGTCAATGGCTTGCTTTAGAAGGAGTTATTACAGACAATCAATATCTTGAAGCCGTTAAAGCAAAATACTCTCATGTTCAAGGCGAATTTATGAAATTTGCCATTGCGACAAAAGACTTTCAAAAGATTTCCGTTGATTGGAATGAAAACAACACTTATATTCAGAGTGCTGCTATTGTGTCCGATTTGGGCGTTTTCCCAAATCCCGATAAGTTTTTTGAGCATTATACACAGCATTGGTGTAAAATGAAAGACTTTATGTATGTTCATTTCGGAAGAAAAATTATGAATTACAATGTTGGTAAAATGAGGAAAAGCCATATAAAATCAATGGATACATTGTCCTGTCTGCGGAAATAAGACAAGATTACAGAATTCTTTGACGTATCTTTTGATAAAGTTTTTGAATACGGGAGGGACAAACATCCATAAAGAGAATGCAGGAGGTAAAAGAAATGATTTTATTTATTCAGTGTGTGGTGTGTTGTTTGCTTTTTACATTAGCAATTCTACCGGCACAATATAAAGACCCTATCAATATGATTATATCTTATCCGCCTAAGATTAGACAAAGAGTGGAAGAATTACCACAATACAAAGGAATGATTAAGCAAAGAAAAAAAGCTCATGTAGTCAAAAAAATATTTGGGTTAATATTTTTTGTTATTATTTTATGCTTCGCTGCCTATTTGTCTGGATGTAGGAGTTTTAATACAACCTTTATTCATGTATTTATCATATTTTTTGTTGTGAATATCTATGATTTGATTGTTTTAGATTGGGGGGTTTTCTGTCATAGTAAGAAGTTAAGAATATCTGGCACAGAAGATATGGAAAAAGAATATAAAGATTATATGTTCCATGCGAGAGGTACTTGTATTGGAATTGTTTTAGGGTTAGTAGTAGCATTGTTATCGGGATGCATAATACATTTTTGTTTTGCAGTATAAAATTCCTATTTGTCGGGAAGTTGCAAAAAGTGAAAAATCGGAATTTCATAAGGAGAGGATAATGGTTAAAGAAGTAAAATGGACAAAATATTTATGGCTGAGTTTACTTTCATTTGGAGGATTTATGCTTGAATTTCTGACAATATTTGGAATTGAAGTTATATTTCTGCATGTAGACATACAGAATTATACAATGCAGCAAAGAAGTATTCATTGTATCATAATGGTTTTTATGTGGGCGTTTTTCATTGGTGTTCTCCTGCTTTTTTCAAGGAAGCATTATCATTTTCCAGAAAAGGGAAGCAAAAGGGATAAGATTTCCTCGAAAAGTTGGATCGTAACGCTTGCTTGTTTCATTGGCTGTAAAATTATGACTTTCATTGATTGGCATACATTAAAGTTCATTGGAGAAGCACAGGGTAAAACCGTATTCCAATTTTGTGCGCAGTATTTATACTATATATTTGAAGTAATGCTTGTTATTCTAATCATAATATATGGGCAAAAAGCGATTGAAACCTTGTTGAAAAAAGAAAGTTCCATTCCTTTTGGCGGTATTATATTGGCTATGACATGGGGAGCGTTTCATTTCGTATCAAGAGGAGTAGGACTTGAAATATGGAACGGAATTTCTACTATGATATTTTCTGTTCTTAGTGGTGTAATGTATTTAAGATTAAACAGGAAATGCTTGTATAGCTATCTTTTCATCGCTATAGGTTATTTACTATAACTTCCAGTTTATCGGCTCTATTTTATTTCATAAGGTTTTAAGGCGAACGTCCACCATATAAAAAAACGGTGTTATGGTAGGCGGTATTGTTATGCCCGAAAAGACTTAACAGACACTCTCCAAACCTGTTTTTGAAGTTTGGAGGGATTTTTTTATGTCCTTTTTTCGGGCAGTAACCTTGCTCATACAACGCAGATTTTATCCATACATAGCATATCGGGGAATGGCAGAGAGCCAGTTAAAAAAATCCCTGCCCATGCAACGCTACTTCTCACTATGAAACAAGAAGTATAATCTCCGCTTAACAGAATATGTATTTCCTATAACCGTAGAGGTCACAGAACCTTTGGAGGAAGATACGGTGAAGTATGCACCAAGAAAGGTATATATCAAAAAGGATGTCGATTATGTGGAGCTGTCCTATCAAGATTTCTGCCGCCGCAGGCAAACCGACCAGAGTTACATGGACAAGCTGTTTATCCCCGTGCAGGGCTGCCTGCTTGAAGTCGTGCGGGAACAGTACACGGATTTCTATCGGGATAAAGAACGGTGGCTGTCAGAAAAAACGTGTGCAGAACTGACCGCAACCACCAAAAGACGGAAACTGACCGAGCGTGACCATTCCATAAAGACAAGGTTAGCCAAAGCAAAGGAACAGGCAAAACAGCCGACAGTTACCGAGGGAAAACAGCACAGAAACCACCGTAAGGGAGGAAGAAATTTAATGAAAATGTGATAGAAATATGGGCGTGATTGTGGTAGTATCTTAATTGAATAAATCGTAGCTTATGGAGGTACATTATGAAAATAAAAAAAATGCTTGGTGCAGGAATGATTGCTGTTTGTTTAATGACAGGTTGTGCAAATCCTATGGTTGCCATATATGACAACGATATAAAAATAGCAAGTAACACAAATTCATATAACCTTAATAATTACGAACAAACAGCAAAGGACGGACATTTTACGGCAAGCGTTGAAAAAATGGAGGGTATGGACACCATATGGGTTTTTGACGCAGAGGAAGATAAATCTTTAGATATAACATACACAATAAATGTTTCCTCCGGAAAGATGAAACTGGTATTGATAAATCCCAAGGGAGATGTTTCAATCATTGCTGAATGTGACACCGAAATGTCAGAGCCTATTCAAAGCACTTTGAATGTAGGAAGTGGAAACAATAGAATTAAGATAGTTGCGGGCGAGAACACAAAATTTGATATTGAAATTTCTATTCAGGAGGGAGAATTTAAGGAGTTAGGTTAAATATTAGAATAACTGTCAACTATTACCACAATCACAACTGAATAAGTAACATAGCGTCAGAGCGTATAGAAAACAAGTCTATGCGCTCTATTTTTATGTAAAGGAGCAGAATTTTATGGGCAAAGACAGTAGCACACAACAAAGAGCCACCCGACACCACCCACCCACAAAAATTATCGTGGCAAGGCACTATGTAGGCACTGAAAAAACGGAAACGGTATTCAAGCAGATAGCCGGGGAACAAGTAACAAAAAAGGTTAAGGAGATAGCGAAAAACAGCGTAAATTAGCACTGGAAATACACATAATCGGGCGCAATGACACTTTCATTCCCGATACGGATATAGGCTTCCACGACACCGTCAGCCTTGTAATAATAGGGTGTGGTACGCCCGGATATAACGGTCAAGACAAGTAAGTCTTTTCCATTTTCCCGTTCCGGCACAAGAATGAAGTTTGGATAACCATAAAAGCATTAAGCCTGTTTGAAACAAATGGCCGGCGAAATACCAGTCTATTTGTGTTACAAAAAACATTTAGACCGTGAATAGTAACAGATTATCTATATTTTTTTGTAGATTTATTATTGTATTATATAGAAACATCCGCTATAATACAATCACCGAAAGGAAGTGAGCAAATGGCTTTTTCTTATGACAAACTCTGGAAATTACTAATAGATAAAAAAATGACTAAAGAAAATTTCCGTATATTAATCAAAGCATCTCCTACAACAATAGCAGCAATGGGTAAAGGGGAAGGCATTTCCCCTAAAGTCTTAGACCGTATATGTACAGCTTTTAATTGCCAACCTGGTGATATCATGGAGCATGTACCTAACACTAGTTCAGAAAGGGGAGAAATATTTCAAATGACAGAATATGATTTTATTAAAACCGTAACAGTAAAAATTGATAACAGGCAATCCGTCCCAAAAGAAGAAATTAATACCGCCTTGAATTATCTTCATGCACTTCAATCAAGCAATGTATATCCAGGCTCTAAGATTGAAGCTATGCATATCGGTGGAGTACTCGCTGATGAATTAAGCAAAAAGTAATTCGGAAAGGAAGTGTTGCCATGTCAGCATTACAACCACAACCTATCATTACCACTCTGGAAGAATATGAAGCACTCCCGGAGGATACAAGAGCAGAAGTCTTTGACGGACAGATTTATTACATGGCCAGTCCATCACAAGATCACCAGACTATTCTCACAGAACTGCTTGTCTCTATCCGCAATCATATACGGAAGAAGGGCGGAGGATGCCAAGTATTCCCGGCTCCATTCGATGTGAAGCTTTCTACGGAGCTGCTTACCATTGTCCAGCCTGACATCATGATTGTGTGTGATAAGGACAAGCTAGATGGTAAGCGCTGCAATGGTGCCCCAGACTTCATCATTGAGATTGTTTCCCCAGGGAATCCGTCAGATGATTATATCCGCAAACTCTATTACTACAAAAATGCTGGAGTCCGTGAATATTGGATTGTAGATCCACGCCGTAAGACTGTGACAGTTAACTATTTTGAGGGAAATATGCTCAATGTTCAATATTCCTTTGATTCTACAATTAAGGTTAATATCTATGATGATTTGTACATCAATTTCTCTGATATTGCCGGTTTGCTGAATATTTAGCCAAAAGAAAAGGCATGTGCTCCGCTGCATATGCCTTTCATTCCGTCTATGTAATTTTCTGTCATTCTCTACTGTTCTTTCTTATTTTCTTCTAACCACTGCTCAAAATTTCCCTCTGGATTCCACTTATAAAACACTATTTTCATATTTTCCAAAATAATTTGTGCATTTGGATGGTCTAACCCTACCCTGATCGAGAAAATAATATGCTTTAAGGAAATATGATAACGCCCTCTTGTTGTCCCCCGGAGCAAATACACCTGCAAGATTATTATAACTCATGATTGTATCTGGATGGGCCTCTCCCAGTACCCTTTCTTTAATCTGCAGACTCTTCTTTTGCAGTTCTTCCGCTAAATTTCTGACACCATTTACACCAATTTTGACACCGTTTTTTGTAAATCAGTCAATAATATACGAGCATAGACGATATATAATGCTTTGGTACAACGTATTGACGATGGGAAACGGCAACAAATACTAAGAGCAATTTTATTCTCATGGGATATTTTCTTACAAAAATGTAAGGTGAATGCTTAATCCGAAAGCCAAAGCAAAAGCCAACGGAAAATCCGCTGGCAACCAACATTTACTTCGATAATTCATATTCAAAAGAAGCCCTGTCTGTCTTAAAGGAAAAGAAAATACGTTCTCCCTTCCGAAATCTGTAAAATGCCCGGCAAGCCGCACTTTCGTGAATCGTCCTCGTCATGTCTCCATTAGCAGGAGCTTTAAGAGGGCGCTTGACTCCCTCCAGCAATCTTGCTTCTAACTCCAAATCTCCCTGAACAATTCGAAGTTTCCCATTCTGAGCCTGTACTGCTCTTGCCCCCAAATAAGTTGCCAGCCGATATTCTCTGCCCTTCCATAACACAACACCTATGACGCCGCGAAAATGGAACCCTGCAACGGGAACATCGGCCACAGATAACATCAGCGACCCGTCCGGGAAACCGCACTGTGTCCACACATATTCTTTAGGAAATGAACATCCCTGGTCACCCTCCCAATATCCGAATGCATCCTGAAACAAATATTCCTGGCCATTAACATACATCCTGCCTTGAACAAAATGCCGCATGCTTTGCACACTATGCCGGCATTCTAGAAAAGGCAGTATGGAAAATGGCCCCATAATATCATATTTTAAAGGAAAAATCGGTCCAAAATGCAATTTTCCATTTATATTTAACTCTGGCGTATGTATTGCCAAAAGGATTCCTCTCTTTCCAAAGCGATTTTGTCCTATCCGAATATCCTCTCCTGTCCGATGAAATGCAGCAACAGGGAAATCAACTTTCCATGAATGATGTTCTGTAATGATCTGAATGGAACAAAATTTCTTTTGTCCTGACTTGTGGACTGCCGGTATAACTGCCAGCGTCTGAGTCGCAGACTGACATTTAAAATACCATCCATAAAAAAAATTACGCATAAATTCTGTCCTCCATTGAGAGATATTTTATTTTTCCTCAAATAGCTGTCATTTATACACCGCAGTCCCTATAGTCAGAATCACTGATTATATTTTGCTAATGTTTATTCCCACTGAAAGCACTTCACCGCAATTCCCGTGCAAACAATAGCAACGGCCCCCATGACCGCTACCGGCAACCACAGGTTATCAACAGCCAACCCCAGTGAAGCCGCTTTCATAAGCTGTATCCCCTGTGTCAAAGGAAACAATCCGACAATCTTCTGCAGCATCTTTGGCATTACCTCAAACGGTACAGTTGCTCCTGAAAATATCAACATAGGGAAATACAGGATACTGGCTATAACGCTGGCTATTTTCGTATCTTTTGCAATCCCGCCTACCATCATGCCGATACTTAAGGTAGAAATCAATGTAAGAAACCAGCTCCCAATAAAGGCAGGCCAACTCCCACGAAACGCCACTCCCCAGAAGCATGCAGCGGCCGGAAAGAGAAGAACCATAGAAACAAGGGCATACAATACATAAATCGTAAATTCTACAACGAGAAGCATGACCGGGCTCACAGGAGTCACCTGAAAACGTTTCAGGATTTTACGTTCCCGATATTCCGATACCACAATCGGCAGACCCATAAGGCCTCCGGCACAAATAGATATGGTACACACCGCACTCATAGACTGCTCCAGAAACGTATACTCTGCTCCGGGATATGCCGGCCTGGACTGATAAATAATCCCAAGGACAACCAGTACTACTACCGGCATAATCACCGCAAAAATAACCATATTCATATTTCGGATATTCAATTTTAGTTCTGTTTTCAAAAGATTTGTAAAAGTCCTCATGCATCTGCCTCCTCATCTGAAAATTTTAAATAAGCATCCTCAAATTTTTCACATCCGCTTTGCTCTTTTGCCTGCTCTATTGTTCCATAAAATAACGTCTTACCTTTTTTCAGGATACAGACCTCATCACAGAGCGCTTCCACCTCATCCATAAAATGCGATGTAAGAAAAATAGTCAGCCCCTGCGCTTTTAAATCCTCCAGAATCTTCCACACTGTCCTCCTTGCCTTCGCATCAAGCCCCGTTGTAAGCTCGTCTAAGAAAACCAGCTCCGGCGCCGGGATAAGCGCCAAGACAATAAACAACCTCTGACGTTCACCCCCTGACAGACTTTTTACCGCATTTTTCAGCTTATCGCCGATTCCAAACCGCTCACAGAGTTCCCTCCAGTCTGACGGGCTGTCATATAAACATGCTATTTCCTCGCATATTTCGGAAACTTTAATCTCTGGCTGATAATCTCCTTCTTGAAACTGGACGCCTACCTTTTGGAACAGTGCCCGGCGTTCTTTTCCTGGGTCACGTCCCAATACAAGCGCTGTCCCTTGTTCGGCCCGCCTGGTTCCTAAGATACATTCAATCGTTGTACTTTTCCCTGCTCCATTTGCTCCCAGCAGCCCAAAGACTGTGCCATTCTTAACGGAAAGATTCAAGCCGTCCAATACCTTTTTCCCGTTATAAATTTTTGTAAGGCCGCTTACTCTGATGGCTTCTTTCGCTTTTCCCATTTTTATCTCCTCTCTTACTCCTGTTTTCAGATTGCAGTATAGCATTACCCGGAAATATCTTCTCGACTTTTTTTGGCATATTTGAGGTGCCGCGCTTTTCAGCTGATGGAGCTTGTATGAGATAAGTTATGGTGGAAATTTCTTTTCTGCCGCTGGGCAGATTGATGTTACTTATTAGCCTTTGGTAGTGTTTGCATAAGCGCAAAGAAATGTTGTGCCTCGCCAGTATTAAAATACGCATACCATTCTTCCAGCGTGTCGGGTCTAAAAACGCCTAAGTGCTCAATAATCTGCTTTGCCCACAGCAAGGCGCCAGATGCACTTGCGGTAATGAGATTGTCACCCACAACAGAAAGCTTGTCCACAAAGCAATCTGTCCCTTTATAGTTGGGGCAAAACATTTCAAGAAACCCTGCTCCGTTGCTTGTGTGCGGGCGCTGATCTAGCAGTCCTGCGCGGGCCAGAGCAACAGTAGCGCCACAGATAGCGCACACAGTAGCACCCACAGAAAGCAGCTCAGTCGCTTTCTTGATAATAGCACCATGTTTCGGATCATCCCAGGTGTTTCCCCCTGGCAACAGTAGAACGCTCTTATCATTCATCACAATATTATCAATTACACAATCTGGAATAATGTTAAGACCGCCCATTGTTTTTATGGGCTCTTTTGAAATACCGACCGTTTTGACCGATACGTCTGGTGCATCCTTTTTGAAGAATCGACCGGAATTTAATTCCGCGGTAACGTACCCTATTTCCCAGTCTGCCATAGTGTCAAGAGTATAGACATAGATTGTAAACATAAATCTCCTCCATCTTCATAGTTGATTAGTCTGCTCCCTTATTGTATCATGTAATTGTTGACATCATTATGTCAGCATTTATGTGATAATAAAAGAATTTGAAAGGCGGCTCTCGAGTGAAAGTAGATAGACTTGTTAGTATTATTATGATACTCCTTGAAAAAAAGAGGGTAAGCGCACAGAAGTTAGCAGATACGTTTGAAGTCTCGCCCCGCACAATATACCGCGATATAGACACAATTAGCATGGCAGGTATTCCTATCCGTTCCACATCAGGAGTAGGCGGAGGATTTGAAATTATGCCAGATTATAAGGTTGATAAAAAAGTTTTTTCGGCGGATGACCTCTCAGCACTTTTGATGGGCCTTTCCAACCTTTACAATATGATTCGGGGGGATGAATTGATACACGCTTTGGCAAAAGTCAAAAGTTTTATTCCTGCCGACAGAGCGAAAGATATTGAGCTAAAAGTGAACCAAATATGTATAGATCTAAGTCCGTGGGTAAGCAACAGAAATACTCAATCGTATTTGGAAATCAATGTTAACAACTTAGTAGTGGTATGACATTACAACAGGATTAAGCCATTGAACCAATAATAATAGATGATAGAAATGATAAAAATACACTAAAAAAGGGCGGACTTCCCCCTTGGTGCTATCAGA
>Ga0209694_1003213_pt1 | contig 11219 bp, 13 predicted proteins | sample GluameincwithD2O_FD_187499 | JGI IMG/M metagenome (GOLD analysis project Ga0209694, IMG submission 187499) | Mouse cecum microbial communities from Vienna, Austria - Glucosamine amended microcosms incubated with D2O (SPAdes) (version 2) | ecosystem: Host-associated > Mammals > Digestive system >...
CCTCCCAATAATTAATAGTTATTTTGAGTAAATTATACAATAAAATGTTATAATTCACAATATAAAATCGAATTTTGGAGGAAAATAAATGAATTTAATAAAGTATAGGGAGATATTTATAACTAAAATGATGGTATCTAAGAACTTAGATATGAAAAGTATCAAGGCCTATACATCAGATTTGAATCACTTGATTGAACATACAAACGGGAAAATATCCCAAGAATCTATTATGAGTTATATTCAATACCTAACTCAAAAATATAAGGATACTACTGTTACAAGAAAGCTAATTACAATAAAGATGTTCTTTAGATTTATAGAAGATGAAACCAAATGGATAAACCCATTAGACAAATATAAAATAAAAATCAAAAAAGAAAAAAGACTACCTAAAACGATACCTGTAAAAGATGTAAGTAAATTGCTAGATTATATGTATGAGAATCTTAATCAAGCCACTACTTCTTTTGCATACTTTCAAGCTGTTAGAGATTTATGTATTATAGATCTTCTTCTTTCTACAGGTATGAGAATCGCTGAAATTTCTAATTTAAAGCTAGAAGACATTATTACTTCTGAACGTGTATTACTTGTTCATGGGAAAGGGAAGAAACAAAGGCTCTTATATATTTCTAGTTTAGAAACCTGGAATAATTTAAAAACTTGGCTAAGTATAAGAAAAAAGCTTAAAGTAAATCATGATTACTTATTCATTAATAAATATCATAATACTTTAAGCATTTATGGAATCGAAAATATATTTACTAAATACAGAGATAAAAGTGGTATATCTCCTTCTGCTACTCCACATTATTTAAGGCATACATTTGCTACTAACTTGCTTGCTAACGGAGCAGATTTAAGAAGTGTTCAAGAACTACTAGGACATTCTTCTATTTCTACTACTGAAATCTATACTGAGGTAAATACTGTACGAAAGAAAATTGTTTTAAAGAAATACAACTTAAGAAATAAACTTACTAGAAATTCTTAATCAAACAAAATGATAAAAATTTTCTTCATTTATTTTTACTATTCAGTGTTAGTTTCATCAAATATAGTTGGTCTTCTGAAATAAAAGTTTCCTTGTAATTCATCAATTAAATTATCTATAACATCAGTTGCCTCAAATATTAAAAATTGTATGTCATTTAATATATCTTCTATTTCTTTAGAATCTTTATTAAAGTCTTTTAAAAAGAATTCATGATTGATGTAATTCCTTTTATTAATAACACCTTCTAAATCTTTATATTGGTTTTTCACTTAGATGATTTTCTTTCTTTAATGCATTATTCAATTTGTTCAGGGAAGCTATACTAATTTTCTTAATTGGAATTTGAAGTATAGTAGCAAGCTTTTTATACTCTCGTTCCCATTCTTGGGAATACATTATAATCTTTCCAACTGCTTTATATACATCATTTGGTTAATCTATTATCTTAATATTTTTTCCAACCATTTTATTCATAATCCTTTCAATTGTTAGTTCAACTTAGTTTCTTTCTATTAACGTAATATCCATTTTCTTGCAGTATTCTATCATCTTAATCTTATTTTCTTGAGAAACATTTTTACCTAAGTAGATTGCTTTTATTTTGGGAGCGATTGGTTTTTCTCCTGCTTCCCCTATTAATCTCCATTCCCTTTGATATTCCCACTTTTTGTTTTTAGTTAAATACAATCTTAAATATTGTGTTTTATCAGTTTCTATTTGTCCATTACTCATAGCAAAAATCATTTGGTTAATAAAAGTTGCGACTATTTGCAGAATTATATTTGTTTTTCTTTCATCATCATATATAACAGGCAATATATCTTTATTAAGGGGGGTAATTTGAAACATCATATTCAATGCAATATCCTGTTTCATCATTAGCATAATAGTTTCCCCACATTTTTTCAATGTTAGGTGATTCACTTAATGAGCATAATCCCATGTCTGTTTTTGCATTAAGTGCCATAGATATAAGCTTTTGGATTTGTGGTTTCACTGAAGGATCATCTAGTTTTTCCGGTATGTTTACTATCTCATTTACAAAAGGAGCAAATTCAAAATTTGGAACCAACTCTTGCAACTCTAAAGACAAATCAAGCATATAATTAGGTTTTATAGTCTCATTTGATCTCATTATTTTTTTTATTTTTGAATAGACTTCCTTATAAGTATCTTCAGATGTATATGGTCTTATCATTTGAATGATTTGCTCAACACATTCATTTTTCAAATTAGTAGTTTCTAAATCCATTAATCTATTAAAATCTAATTCTGCATTACATTCTGTTTTATCGTCTAGTTTTTCTACAGGGCATAGATATAAATAATTATTTTCTAACATATCATAAGTAAATTTGTCAAATGGTCTATATTTATACAAAAACTTAGGGCCTTGATATTTAACATTTCCTTGCTGGTTAATATATGCATTTAAACATTGAATTTTTTCGCCATTCATATTACAGTTTTCCCCTTATCTCCACAATAATTGTATTAAAATCAATTTCTAATCAAAATTATATTACTCACTTTCCAATTTTTACTTGAGCAAAATGTATCATAGTATATTGGTAAGCTTGTTCAAAAACATGAGCATGATTTTGAATATAATCTCCTAAACTTCTTAAAGATAAAAATAATAACAGTAATTTCACAATATCATAGGCAGTAATATCTAGTTTTTCAGAATAATAATCACCATGAACAACAGCATTTCGATCTACTACACCTTCAAAACTAATGCTTTTTACTATTTTAGAATAATACTTATTTATTTTATTCCATGATTCTTTCGCATAAGGCATGTCAGATAGTTTTACTAATTCTTCAATTTTTAAAGATCGTTCTTTTCCATTTTTATATTGCCTTTCCTGAGTAAAAAATCCTTCTAATGCTTTTGATATATTTTTATATTCGCTCTCTAATAAGGCAAACATATTTCTAGCTGCTGAACGATAATATCCGTCAATTAAATTGTTGACCGTAACTATTATGTCATCTATTTTCTTTTCCATTGAAGGTGTCGGATTGGGAAGTGTTACAAAAGTATGAAAAAAAACTTTAAGAGTCTGACAATCATCAAATAAAAACACATTTAAGACATCTTCCTTTGATATTTTCTCATCTAAAATAGGAATATCTGGAGTTTTTAAAAAATAAAGCAAAATACCTTCTTCAGCATACTCGTCCATTTTTTTCATATACTCTTTGCTAAATAGATTTTTCTTTGAATCATTAATTACTTTATCTAATTGTAATTGCGATTTTGCATAATCAAAGAATTTATCTTGAAGTTCTTGTTCAAGATTACCTGCTTCTACTAATTCTGGTATTTCTTTTAAATATTTTGAAAATTCTTCATATTTTTCAGTTTTATTTAATTTTTCCTTTATAACATTATTTAAAACTTCAACCTTTGAAAAGTTTTTTGAATCTTCAAAATCCTTTCCTTTTATTTTTTCAACTCCAGCTTGATATAAGTCTATTATCTTATCTCTTAAATCATAATAGGAATCCATTTTTTCTTTTGTTATTTTGCTTTGATTCATTTGCTCTTCATAGGCTTTTTTACTATTAGGCTCATTTTGTAATTCCATTGCTTTTAAAACAAAATACAAATATTTTTCATAATTTATTTTGACATCATCTTTTAACACTAAATCCATCTCTCACTTATAAATCCATATTTTAATAATGCCTCTATGCGATCCCTTTCATCTTCATCATTCGTCGCAGCAGATAGAGATTTTAAATAATCTTGTAGTTCAAAAGAAATACATAAATGAATAGCTAATCCACAAGATTGATAGGCTAAATCCCAAATTTGTTGCGTAATTGTTCCAGATAAATTTGGTAGAAAATAATGATTCTCTATAACAAAATCTTGAAATTTTTTATTAAAATTTAAATCCTTATCTTTCATAAAATCACTTGAACGAATATTCTGAACAGCAGCATAAACTTTATTTAAATCTTTAGAATTAAATGCTTCTTTTAAATCGGTTAAGAATTGGTTTTGAGATAAAAAAATATTTTTGCTAAGCACCTTTTCTATAAATTCTTTATATTTAACCGATCCAAATAATTTAAGTGCCTCTTTTAAATCATTTGACGCCCCAAAATATTTTTCTGCTAAAAAATTTGAAAGTTTTTCTTCATCAAAATTCTGAGGAAAAAATTTGTAATATTCAAATAAATCACTTAAAATTGCTAATAAATCCATATCAAATTTTAAACTTTGATCCTCATAAATACATTTAATTTTTTTGTTAATTAATTCTTTTTTTCCAGCACAATCTAATAAAAAAATATTTTGTTTTAATACTGGTAAGGTCTTTACATCCTTAGGTGCAAATGAATTAAATAGTTGGTCATAATCATCATAAAAATAAGCATAATAGATCCCTTCAATAATATCATGGTTACTTTCAGCGTTATATGATTTTGAATTATATTTAAAAGGATTATTAACTTTATTGTCATATTCTTTGATTGATAATAGCTTAGTTCTTATTTTTTCTGAGTGTTTATAAAATTCAAGAGGGGAGGCTCTTTCTTCCAAAGGAAATTCAGGTACTAAAACAAATTTATTGAATTCTACAACCACTAAAACTGAATACCACAACAATGTACCTATGTAAAACTCTATATTGTTTTCATTTAATTTGGTCTTAGCTTCAAAATAAAATTTTGATGCTTTTGATGCTATTCTTAAATTATTCTCAAATAGTTCTATTATCTCATTATCTAAGTATTCACTATCTTCTTTAAAATAACTTTTTATTATATCTTTGTTTGCCATTGAAACAGTATAATACCTATCAAATACCTTTTCTCTAAATTTATTAAACAATTCACTATCTTTTGAATTTATTTCTTTTTCTGAACATATTATGGCAACTTTTATTCCATCTAAAAACAATTTATTTAAATATCCTAAAAGGCTATCATAACTTAATTTTAAGCCTTTTCTTTCCAAATCATCTAAAATGACTATGTTTATTTGATTTTTATTTTTAAATTTGCCTTTAATTTTTTTATCATCTGAAATACCCAAATTAAAGTCTAAAGATACCCCTTTATTTTTTAGTGGAGTAATTGAAGCAGCTATACTTATAGTTTTAAAAGCATATTTCATAATTCGTTTTGCTTTGAATTTTTTTGGATGTCCTTTAATACATAACTCTGAATGTAAATCTTCAATACTTTCTTTGCCAAATAAGGAAACATATAAAACGTTTAATTTCTTCTTATTCTTTTTTTCTTGAACATACTCTTTTAAAAATCTATTTATTTGAAAAGTTTTTCCGATGCCCCATACTCCATCTATTAAAATAGATTTATAATCATTGGTGGTAAAATCCTTCAATATATCAAATATTTTCTCAGGAACCATTTTATCTCCTCCAATTCTAAATTTTTTAATGTTTTCTATTATTTTAACATATAAAAAATTAAACTTCTACAAATTTTATGGATAAAAATAAAAAGAATCCTCAAAAACTAACATTACAACAATTTAGCTTAAACGGGATTATGCGGGAAAAACCGTGCGGGATTTTTTACGGGAAATCTATACAAGATATTAAAAGATATAAAAGTTATAGAAGATATTTAAACTATTTTTAAAAGATATTGTGAATTATAAAAGATATGATACGAATTAACAAGATATTTGAAGTGATTCTCTTTCCTTCTAAGCCGTCGGTCGCAGGTTCGAATCCTGTCCGAGTCGCCATTTTTTTATATTATTAGCAATTAAAAGACCTTGATTAAGGATATTTATACTTATCCTACATTCAAGGTCTTTTCTGCTTTTATTGATTTAATATAAAAATAAAAGGAAACCTTATTATTGAACATTATCTACAAAGAAATATTTTTTTTGATTTTTCACAATTTTAAATTTTTAGAGTTTAGAAAGTTTAAGATCTTGGCATAATTATATTTTTTTATTTAGAAAATTGAAATAATACAACTTTAGTTAAAAAAGAAAAAACAATAGAAAATATGTTTTAATATTATTTAGTAATTTCTTTTTTTTAATTCTATTTTATGTTAAAATAAGACTAAGTAATACTCCTAGAAATGAGGTATAAGAAATGGATGAATTAGAAAAAGTTGATACTTTATATACTAAGATTTGTTCTTTAATAAATGAGGCTAAAAAAAATGTTAAAACCGCTGTTAATATTGCTATGGTATATACTTACTATAATATTGGCAAAATGATTATTGAAGATGAACAAAAAGGAAATTATCGTGCTGAATATGGTGCTAAAGTTATAGAAGGACTTTCAAACAAACTCACTAAAGAATTTGGGAAAGGATTTTCTAAAGATAATATAAAATTGATGAGAAGATTTTATATGGTTTATTCACATGATCAAATTGGAGAAACAGTGTTTACCCAATTCAATTTTCCTACTAATTCAAACGTTGAAAGACAATTCTTTTTAAGCTGGAGTCATTACCTAGTATTAATGAGAATAGATAATATTGACGAGCGTCATTTCTATGAAATTGAATGTGTTAAAAATAATTGGAGTTTGCGTGAATTTGAACGTCAATTGAATTCTTCCTTATTTGAAAGATTACTTCTATCAACGGATAAAAGCAAAGTAAAGGAACTATCAATTAAGGGACAAATTATAGAAAAGCCTGAAGATGCAATCAAAGATCCTTATGTTTTAGAATTCCTAGGATTGCCCGAACTCCCTTCTTACTCTGAAGCAGAATTAGAAACTAAAATAATAGATAATTTAGAAGATTTCTTATTAGAATTAGGGAAAGGATTTACATTTGTTGCAAGACAACAAAGATTTACTTTTGAAGAAGAACATTTTAAAGTTGATTTAGTTTTTTATAATCGAATATTAAGATGCTTTGTCTTGTTTGATTTAAAAATTGATAAATTAACACATCAAGACTTAGGTCAAATGCAAATGTATGTGAACTACTATGATAGGTTTGTTAGTCTCCCAGAAGAAAATAAGACCATAGGTATTCTTCTATGCAAGGATAAAAAAGATACTGTGGTTAAATTAACTCTTCCAGAGGATAATACTCAAATATTTGCCTCAAAATATCAAGAAGTTTTACCTAGTAAGGAAGAATTAAAGAAACTATTAGAAAATTAATTTCTTTTCTATGCGGGATTGTGCGGGAAAAATCATGCGGGATTTTTTACGGGAATTCTATACAAGATATTAAAAAATATAAAAGTTATAAAAGATATTTGAGGTATTTTTAAAAGATATTGTGAATTAGAAAAGATATTAAATGAATTAAGAAGTTATTTGAAATAATTCTTTTGACTTCTAAGCCGTCGGTCGCAGGTTCGAATCCTGTCCGAGTCACCAGACGAGGGGTATAAGAACACCCCGAAAGAGAAGTCGAATTATCGGCTTCTTTTTCTTTTGCGCTCTGTTCGGTTTCGCTCCCGTTCTCGCCGTTTCCGTCGGGGTAATCGGGGAAAATCAAGTTCAATAATAGTTCCTCTTTCTGCCCGCCTTTCAAGTGGAACAGCACTTTCATTTTATCGTCGTAAAGCACAATTCGGTAAATAAAGATATTGATTAGCTCTTTGCGGTGCTTGGTCTTGGTATAGTCCAGCGTGCGGAAATGCAACAGCCATTTGCGAATGTCCGAATAGCTGTATTTCATTTGCATTGCCTTTTCCGTTGCAACGGTGTCCGCAAATTCTTTGTTTTCGTTCTCTAACCGCTCCACTTGCGACAGTATAATGTCGGTTGCCTTGCCGTGCATTAACGCTTGCATAAGGTTGTCGATAGCCTTTTGGTTGTCCGCGACTAAACTTTCAAGCCGCTTTATCTCGCTGTCGTTTCGTGCCGCTTGTATGAGCGTGTAGGTTTCGGCGGCTACCATATCAATAAATTCGTCCGTTAAAACGCCGTACTTGTTCCGCTCCGTGCCGTCGCCCGTTATAGCGGTTATAATTTCGTCCTCGATAAACTGTTTGCGCACTGTCCGCTTGTCGCAAGTCCGTTTTGTAACGCCTACACACTTGTAATAGTTGTGTAGCGTTTTGTTTTTGCTCATTGCGCTCACGCCCGTCATTTTATTGCCGCATTTCCCGCATATCAATTTTTCCGATAATATGTATTCGACTTTTGCCTTGCCCCGTGCTGGTGCGGCGGCATATAAAGCAAGTTTTTGTTGCGCTTGCTCGAATAACTCGTCGTCGATTATGCGCGGCATACCGCCGTCAATCTCGTTGCCTTGATAAATGTACTTACCCAAATAGCGGCGGTTGCTCAAAATGCGCTGAAAGCTGTTTTTGTTGAACTCGCCGCCTTTGGTGGTCTTAACGCCCCGCCCGTTCAGATAGCGGATAAGCTCGGCGTAATTGCTCCCCGCGACAAACATTTCAAAAACGGTCTTGACAACGGGCGCAAGCTCCTCGTCAAGCACAAAATTTTTCTCGCTGTTTACTTTGTAGCCGAGCGGAATAACGCCGCCGAAATACTTGCACTTTGCCGCCGACATTGCAATACCGCGCTTAACCTTTTGCGAAAGCTCTGCGCTGTAATGTTCCGCCATACTCTCTAAAACGCCCTCAATTAAAATGCCGCTCGCGTCGTCCGTGATGTTCTCTTTTGCCGAGAGTACGCGCACGCCGTTCTTTTTCAGCTTTGCTTTATAGGTTGCGCTATCGTAGCGGTTGCGGGCAAAACGGTCTAACTGATAGACAAGCACATATTGAAAGCCCTTGCGTTTGCTGTCCTCAATCATTTGCAGAAATTCGGGGCGTTTGTCCGTCGTTTCCGTCAATGCGCGGTCTATATATTCGTGCGTAATGCGCAAATCGTTGCGCTGTGCGAAATTATAGCACTCGGCAAGTTGCCCCTCGATTGATTGCTCGTTCTGCGCGTGTGAACTGAAACGGGCATATATAACTGCGTTTTTCATAGTGTTTGCTCCTTTGCGCTGTCTGCGTATGTGCGGACTGCGGCTTAAAATTTTGTTGTTCGCTTTGGTGCTTACCGTCTTAACCGGCAAAAAATGCCGCCGCAGGCAAATTGTCAAGGGTTTGCGCCGTAGGCGACGACGGTTTTATGCCTTACGGGAGATAAATCGTCGCCCTTTACAATTTGTCAAGGCGGCGTATTCCGTCCTCAGACGGTAAGCACAAGCGAATAACAATAAAACTATGTTTTTACTTGACAAAACTAATCTGATTAGGTAAAATATAATTAGAATTAGTTTATAATATATCATAAGGAGCAAACAATGTCAAGAATAGGATTAACCAAAGACATAATTTTGCAATCGGCTATGGAAATAGTTGATAAGATAGGCGCAGAAAATTTAACTCTAAAAGTATTGGCAGATAAATTGGGAGTACGTTCACCCTCTCTATATAACCATTTTAACAGTTTATCTGATTTGCATACTGCACTTATGCTTTACGGTTGGAAACAACTTGAATATAGAGTAATGCAAGCAGCAATCGGCAAATCAAAAGACGACGCTATTAAATCTATGTGTGCCGCATATTTGAATTTTACATTGGAACATTTAGGGCTGTTCAACATTATGCAATCTTATAACCAGCATATATCGCAAGAAACAATAGCGGCTACAAGCGGCTTAATAGAAACTATACGGCAAGTGTTATCCGCCTATAATTTAAGTGAAAAATACGAAGTTCATACTATACGAGTATTCCGCAGTTTTTTACAAGGTTATGTTTATTTAGTTCAGCACGATAGTTTTGGTAATTCTGTGTCTATAAGAGACAGTTTTAATGTCGGTGTTGGCATACTTCTTAAAGGACTTAAAGAAAATGAAAATATTAAACTTGGGAAATAGAGTTGTAAATCAATATTTGGTCGAATTAAACGACGGATTTTTGTTAATCGACACGGGCTATTCAAACGGATATAAACGTTTTATTAAAAATCTATCTAAACACCGTATTCAAAAGGAACAAATAAAATATGTATTTATTACACACGCCCACGACGACCATATAGGCTTTTTAGCCGAACTGTTAAATAATTTTCCGCACATAACTTTAATAACTAATTTGTTAAGTAAAAATAGGTTTTCAGAGGGGCACAATCGCTTTGTAGGCGGGTGTACTACTCTGCGGGCATACTTGTTTTGTAAATTTATGCGCTTAATGGGGAAAGGCGAACACACCTTTCCGATTGTGAATTTACAAAGTCATAAAACTATTGATTGTGAAAATATTGATAATTTACGCACTTACGGAATAAACGCCGAAATAGTTTTTTTACAAGGTCATACGGACGACCAAATGGGTTTATTGTTTGACGACGGAACTTTATTTTGCGGCGATGCGGCGATGAACGGTTTTCCGAGCAAACATAAAATCATTATTTTTGTTGAAAATCTTGACGATTATAAACACACTTGGGACAAGTTAATCGACAATGAAAAGATAAAAGCAATCTACCCCGCGCACGGTAAACCTTTTGATATTGCTCTCTTGAAAAAGAACAGGCGCTATCTCGAAAGAATAAAGTTGCGAATACTTAAACGATAAACGACAAGGAGCAAAAATGAAAAATATCGCTATACAAAACTATTCACTTCTGGAATTTAGTATTGTAGGGTTAGAAAACGGCGGCAAATTCCCTATTGAATATACGGGGCGCGGAAAAGATATTTCGCCTGAAATTATAATACATAATTTATCGCCAAAAGCAAAAACAATAGCCATAACATTAGAGGACACCACACATATAATTAAAGACTTTACACATTGGTGCATTTGGAATATTGCGGCTGATAATAGAATTGAAAAAGGTATTCCAAAGGGAAAAATTGTGCCGTCGTTAGGATACGCCATACAAGGATTTGCTTACGGTTTGCACCGCTATGCGGGACCAAAACCGCCCAAAGGAAAAATGCATATCTATCGTTTTACTGTTTATTCGCTTGACTGCACAATCGAATTAAGTGCAAATAAAGGCAAAAAAGCCTTTCTTAAAAAAGCACAAAATCACATACTGCAAGCGGGTCACTTATTGAGTGAATTTGAATAGGCGATTATATGGAAGAAACAAAAACAATAAAAGTACCGTATTTTTACGCTTGCTGTCCGAATTGTAAAGCCGTACTCATACAAGCGCAAAACGGTTTAGACGGCTATACGAAATGCGCGAAATGCGGCGAGTATGTACATATCGTTATACGCCACGGGTTAGTTACAACGAGATTAAAAGCG
>Ga0209694_1003216_pt1 | contig 11210 bp, 9 predicted proteins | sample GluameincwithD2O_FD_187499 | JGI IMG/M metagenome (GOLD analysis project Ga0209694, IMG submission 187499) | Mouse cecum microbial communities from Vienna, Austria - Glucosamine amended microcosms incubated with D2O (SPAdes) (version 2) | ecosystem: Host-associated > Mammals > Digestive system >...
GGTACTTGAGCCGGTAGAACCACCTATCGAAAAGCCGACTACTCCGCCGTCAACCGAAGATTTAAGAACAATCAATATTAACGATGAGATTATGGCAGTAGTTGGTACAAATAGTTGGAATGCCATTGCATATGGAAATGGCAAATACGTGGCGGTTGGATCAAGTGGATATGTAACAACATCAACCGATGGTATAAATTGGACAACGCCAAAGCAAATAGCAGGTTCTTCTTATACATGGAATGGAATTATATATGCGAATGGAAAATTTGTTGCCTGTGGCCAATATAGTTATATCGCAGTATCCACTAATGGTACAAATTGGACAACTTATAAAGTAGATTCCTCTGCTACATATAATTGGGCTGATATTGCATACGGTAATAGTAAATTCGTAGTGATTGGTAGTAGTGGCCGTATATCAACCTCCTCCAATGGAACAACATGGACAACGCCGAATTGGTTTGATTCAGGTCACAATTTGTTGTCAATTGCGTATGGCAATGGCAAGTTTGTTACAATGGGTAATGGCAGTACATACATTGGAGTGTCTACTAATGGCACAACTTGGTCCAAATATGCAGTACCATCGGGTATGATTATAGGATATGGAATGGCATTTGGCAATGGTAAATTTGTATGCAGTGGTTCTAAGGGATGTATTTTTGCATCCAATGATGGACAAACTTGGACAAAATTTACCACAGATGTTGATGGTACTTGGAACGATGTCATATATAATGACGAAATGTTTATTGCCGTCGGCCATTCTTGGAATGATAGTTATTCCAAATATGTTAATACTATAACAACATCAATAGATGGTGAAACATGGACATCCGCAGTAGTAGCTAAAGATGAAAATGGAGGCATTATAACAACTGTTCCAAGTGGAATAATTGCTGTGCCAGCAAAATAGCCAGTTTTAATGGTGGAATATATAAGAAGCGACCTAATTATTTGGGTCGCTTTTATTGTATAAATACTTAAAATTCTTATCTTTACATATAAGACATCCTATTTTTAGTTTGGTACATTAAAGTATATAGATGTCTAAAAATCATTTCCTGTCTTTCATCGTCTTGACGATACTGGCCAATAAATTCGTGAGCTCCCGGCAATCCTTGAATATGTGGTCGAATTCCGTTTCTTTCAAATATCCTGTTCTGGAAAGAAGTTCCAACCAATATTCCGTTTCGTATGCTTCTTTCAATGCGATGTGCATTTTGGCCGTGAAGTCGTTCGGGGACTGCCCGCCGATGGCCTCGCGGATATTCGCGCCTATGCTGGTCCCGCTTTTCAGAAGTTGTTTCGAGAGAACGTATTCGTTATGCGTGCTTGTTATGTATTTGTACAGATTGACGATGCGGACCGCGAAATTCAAACTTTTCGTAAGAACGATATTATCGGGTTTCACGCTGATTTTTCATTTTTAATTCTTAATTTTTAATTTTTAATTTGGGACAGGCTACCAGTTTTTTCCGCCGCGGACGATGACGCCCTGCTTTTCCTTGAGCTTTTCCTGGGTTTTATCTTCCTGGGCCTGGATGGCGTCGAGCATCTGCTGCTGCTCCTGCTCGGAAATTCCGGCGGGCACGGGCTGCTCTTGGCCTTCGTTGTTGTTTTTGTCGTTTTGGTCCGATTCCGAGGGGTCTTGTTGGCCGTCTTGTTCTTCCTTGTCGCTATCTTGTTGTTCTCGGTTGTTATCTTGTGATTGTTCTTGCTGATTCTTGTCTTGTTGCTGGTTGTTATTGTTTTCGCTGTTCTGATTTTCGTTTTCGTCCAAGAGCTTCTTGGTATAGGCGTAGTTATATTTGGCTTCCATATCCGCCGGGTCGAGCAACAGCGAACGGCGGTAGCTTTCGAGCGCTTCCTTGTATTTCTTTTGCAGGAACTGAGCGTTGCCTAAATTATAAAACGCTTGGGCGCGCTCCTCGTCCGTGCGGAGCGTATCGGCCGCGGCGCGGGCCATGGTCTGCTCGGCCTTGTCGAACATTTCGGCCTTGCAGAGGGCGCTGCCGAGGTTGTAGGTCCCCTCGAACGAACCGGGCGCATAGGTCAGCGCCTGCGTGTAGCGCTCGACGGCTTTCTGGTAGTCGCCCTTGTGGTAACTGCGGTTGCCCTTGCGCACCTCGCGCCGTTCGGGCATCTGCTGGGCCGAAGCACTCAAGAAAGCGAAAAGAAAAAGGATGTACAGGAATCGGTGCATGGCAGGGGTCATTCGTTTTCGGCGTTCGGCTCGGCCTGCTCGGTGGCGGGCTTGGTCTCCTCGACGAAGTAATAGGCTTTGAGATAGGCGTTTTCGTTGGTCTCGGCATCGGGCGTCGCCTTGGCGAACTTCACCAAATCGCCGTCGCGCAGAATCGCCGTGAGGTCCATCCGTGCCTTGTCGGGCAGGTCGAGGGGACGCAGGGCGCCGAGAATCTCGTCGGTGGTCATCTCCATGGCCCCCACCTCCCAGCGGCGGGCGATGTAGCTGCGCAGGATGTCGGTAAGGCCCGAATAATATTGCTTGTGGCGGTTGTTCTGCCACAGCTTGCGGTTGTGGAGTTCTTCGAGCGCCTGGATGGCCTCGACGTGGGGCGGCAGGGCAGGAGCCGGGGCGAAGAGCCCGCCTAAGGTGGCGCCGCGCTTTTTCAGATAGCGGAACAGCGCCCAGAGGGCCGCGGCCAGCACCAAGGCTCCCAACAGGCTCCACAGCAGATAACCGCGGATTTCGCCCATCCGGAACGGGAGGTCGCGCTGGGGCTTGAGGTCGAAAATGGAGTGCGACGTCGAGTCGATCTGGAAAGTCGTCACCTCCAGATGCAGCCGTTCGGCCGTGCGGAGCGTGTCGACGATGTTCTTGTCGGCGTAGAGGATTTCGGCCGGGCCGAGGTCGTGGTGCCCCTCCTCGAAAGCAGCCAGCCGATAGCGCTTGCGGAGCTTGATGCGGCGGCCGTCGCGCTGGAGCGTGTCGACCGGAAGCTCTTCGACCAGCTCGAAATGGCGGTCGCCCTCGTTGGGCTCGAAGAGGGGGAATGCGACCGTCTGCACGAGGTCTTTTTCCACCTCGATGACGTAGTCGAAGCGGTCGCCGATCATCAGGCTGTCGGGCTCGACGCGGGCCGTGACGACGGGCTGTTGGGCGTGGGCGGTGACGGCGGCGAACAGCAGGCCGCATAACAGCAGTCGTTTCATCGTTGTCGGAAGAGTTTGAGGAGTTCGGCCACGTAGTCGCCGTCGGTCGTAATCGTGGCCGAGTCGATGCGGTGGTGGCGCAGCAGGGCGTCGATGGCTTCGCTGCGGGTGCGCCAGGCCGCGGCGTAGTGGTCGCGCACGGCGCGCGAGGAGGTGTCGGCCCACACCTTGCGGCCGCTTTCGGCGTCCTGCAGCTCGACGATTCCCACGTCGGGAAGCTCGGCTTCGCGCGGGTCGCAGATGCGGATGCCTACCAGGTCGTGTTTGCTGCCCGCGATTTTCAGCGCGTCTTCCAATGCCGCGCGGTCCTGCGCCGGGTCGAGGAAGTCCGAGAGGATGAAAGTCGTGCAGCGTTTCTTGTTGACGTTGGTCAGCATCCGCAGGGGCTCGGAGAGCCGGGTGCCCTGCGACTGGGGCCGGAACCCGACCAACTCGCGGATAATCATCAAGATATGGCTGCGGCCCTTTTTGGGCGGGATGAACTTCTCGACCTTGTCCGAGAAGAAGATGCAGCCCACCTTGTCGTTGTTCTGCGCGGCGGAGAAAGCCAGCACGGCCGCGATTTCGGTCATGACGTTCTTCTTGAACCGCTCCGCCGACCCGAACAGCCGCGATGCGGAGACGTCCACGAGGAGCATCATGGTCAGCTCGCGCTCCTCCTCGTAAATCTTGATGTGGGGCTTGCGCGAACGCGCCGTGACGTTCCAGTCGATGTCGCGCACGTCGTCGCCGGCGCGGTACTCCCTCACTTCGGAAAACGACATGCCCCGTCCGCGGAAGGCCGTGTGGTACTTGCCGGCGAAGATTTCGTCGGAAAGTCCGCGGGTCTTGATTTCGATTTTGCGGACGCGCCTGAGAATATCCTGTTCGTTCTCCTGCATCGCGTTAGGGGACGATTACGTTGTTGAGGATGTCGGTGACGATCTCTTCGGAGGTGATGTTCTCGGCTTCGGCTTCGTAGGTGAGGCCGATGCGGTGGCGCAGCACGTCGTGGCAGACGGCGCGCACGTCCTCGGGGATGACGTAGCCGCGGCGGCGGATGAAGGCGTAGGCCCGGGCGGCCTTGGCCAGCGAAATCGACGCGCGGGGCGAACCGCCGTAGGCGATGAGGCTCTGCAGTTTGCCCAGGCTGTATTCGCCCGGTTCGCGCGTGGCGAAGATGATGTCGATGATGTACTTCTCGATTTTCTCGTCCATGTAGACGTCTTCGACCACCTTGCGGGCCTTGACGATGTCTTCGGGCGCGATGACCTTGCTCACTTCGGGCATCCCGGCCCCCGCGAGGTTCATGCGCACGATGTCGCGCTCCTCCTGCTTGTTGGGATAGGAAATCTTGGCCTTGAGCATGAAACGGTCGACCTGCGCTTCGGGCAGGGGGTAGGTGCCCTCCTGCTCCAGCGGGTTCTGCGTGGCGAGCACGAGGAACGGCTGCGGCAGGGGATAGGTCTCGTCGCCGATGGTCACCTGCCGCTCCTGCATGGCTTCGAGCAGCGCTGACTGCACCTTGGCCGGGGAGCGGTTGATTTCGTCGGCCAGCACGAAGTTGGCGAAGATGGGTCCCTTGCGGACTACGAAGTCTTCGTTCTTCTGCGAGTAGATGAGCGTGCCCAGCAGGTCGGCGGGCAGCAGGTCGGGGGTGAACTGGATGCGCGAGAAACCGGCGTCGACGGCCTTGGCCAGCGTGGTGATGGCCAGCGTCTTGGCCAGACCCGGCACACCCTCCAGCAGGATGTGGCCGTTGGACAGGAGGCCGATGAGCAGCGTGTCGACCAGGTGGCCCTGCCCGACGATGACTTTGCCGATTTCGCTGCGCAGCGTGTCGACGAAGACCGATTCGCGTTCGATGCGTTCGTTGAGTTCCTTGATGTTGATGACTTCGCTCATGGTATGTTTCTGTTTCGATTGTTTGCCGGTTTCGTTCTTTCAACGCATCCGCGCCGAAATTATTGCAAAACTAATAAAATAACGGCTAAAAAATCCCGGTTCCCGCCGATTTTTCCCTATCGTGCCATGGGTAGAACCTTAATTCGCATGGCTTGACTTCGATGCCGCGCCTGCGGAGCCTGGAAAACACACGCTTTTCGTGCGTCTGACCGCCGATGACGGAATGGTGTTCGAGGCGAGCGAAGAAGCCGAATTCTGACGGTGCGCCGCCCCTTTTTCGGAGGGGCGGCGATTTTTTGCGAAAGATTTTTCCGGAAATCGGCGACGCTTCCCCGGCAGAATGCTAATTTTGCAGGGAAAATCTACGACATGGAATCACCGATATTACAGGGACTGAATCCTGCCCAGCGCGACGCCGTGGTGAACTACGATTCGCCGTCGCTTATCATTGCGGGCGCCGGGTCGGGCAAGACGCGTGTGCTGACCTCGCGTATCGCCTACATGATCGAACAGGGGGTCAAGCCGCACAACATTCTGGCCCTCACCTTTACGAACAAGGCTGCCGAGCAGATGCGCTCGCGCATTGCCGCCATGCTGCCCGACAACCGCAGCCGCTTCATCCGGATGGGCACGTTCCACTCGGTTTTCTCGCGGATTCTGCGCGAGAACGCCGAACGGATAGGCTATCCGCAGTCGTTCACCATCTACGAACCCTCGGACAGCCGCAACCTGCTGAAAACCATTGTCCGCGAACTGAACCTCGACGAAGACAAATACAAGCCTGCGCGGCTTGCGTCGCGTATTTCGTTTGCCAAAAACGCGCTGGTGACCCCCGGCGCTTACCTCGCCAATACGACCTACGGGACCGAGGACCGGCATGCGCAGATTCCCGAATTCGGCAACATCTACAACACCTACTGCCAGCGCTGCAAACGCAACGGAGCGATGGATTTCGACGACCTGCTGCTGCAGACCAACATTCTGCTACGCGACTGCCCCGAGGTGCTGGCCCGCTATCAGGAACAGTTCCAATATATTCTGGTCGACGAGTACCAGGACACCAACTACGCGCAGTATGTCATCATCCGCCGTCTGTCGCAGATCCATTCGCGGGTGTGCGTCGTGGGCGACGATGCGCAGTCGATCTATTCGTTCCGCGGGGCCAAAATCGAAAATATTCTGTCGTTTCAGAAAGATTTCCCCACGGCCGAGGTTTTCAAGCTCGAACAGAATTACCGTTCGACCCGCACTATCGTCGATGCGGCCAATTCGGTCATTCGGCGCAACTCCAAGAAGCTGGATAAGAATTGTTTTTCGGAAGGTGCCCGGGGCGAAAAAATCCGCGTGCTGAAAGCCTCTAACGACCGTGAGGAGGCCGAAATGGTGGTCTCCGACCTGCGCGACAAGGTGCGTGCGGCGGGCGACGAATGGGCCGAAGCGGTCATCCTCTACCGTACCAACAGCCAGTCGGCCGTGCTGGAGGACAACCTGCGGCGGCGCGGGATTCCCTACCGGATTTACAAGGGTTCGTCGTTCTACGACCACAAGGAAATCAAGGACCTGATGGCCTACATCCGGCTGGTCGTCAACCCGCGCGACGACGAGGCGTTCCGGCGCATCGTCAACTATCCGGCGCGCGGTATCGGCGACACGACCGTGCAGCGGATTGCGCAGATGGCCGCTGAGCGGGGCGTTTCGATGTGGGAGGCGGTCGATGCGCTGGTGGCCGAACCGCCGGCCGACGCCGTGCAGAAAGCCATCGTCCGCAAGGTGGCGGAGTTCGTGGCGATGATTCGTTCGCTGGCGGCCGCCCGGGGCGAAAAGGGACTCTACGACTTCGGCCACGAAATCGCTTCGCGGTCGGGCATTCTGGCGGCATATCGGTCCGAGAACACGCCGGAAGCGACTTCGGCGCTCGACAACATCGAGGAGCTGCTCAACTCGATGCAGCTGTTCAAGGAACAGCGCGACGCTGAAATCCGGAACGGCGAACGGCAGCCCGAGGAGGAGGCGACCATCGAGGAGTGGCTGCAGAACGTCATGCTCATGACCGACATGGACAAGGACGACCCCGAGGACCGCAACAAAGTGACCCTGATGACCGTTCATTCGGCCAAGGGGCTGGAATACAAACATGTGTATATTGTCGGGCTGGAGGAAAACCTCTTCCCCTCGCAGCGGGCCGTGGAGACGCCCGACGGCTTGGAGGAGGAGCGGCGGCTGTTCTACGTGGCGCTCACGCGTGCCAAGGTGGCGGCGACGCTTTCGTATGCCGAAATGCGGTTCAAGTGGGGCAACATGGAGTTTTCGCGCCCGAGCTGTTTCCTGCACGAAATCGACCCGCAGTACCTCGAAACCGCTGTGGAAGCCGACGGCGAACGCCCGGCAAGGCGCGAGGAGGGCGGTTCGGCCCTCGACGAGCTGCGCCGACGGTTCGACTACCGTTTTCAGCAGAAACAACCCGGCGACGAACGGGGCTACGGCAGCGGTCCGGCCCAACGGTTCCCGCGGAACGGACAGCCCGGGCGGCCGCAGGGCGGCTATGGCTCGGGCTCCGGGACTTCGCAGGGCGCTTCCCGCTTCGGGGCGCCCAAACCGCGCACGGCACCCGACCCGGCCTTGGTGCAGACCCCGCGGCCTTCGACCGAGGGGATGCGGCGTTTGGGCGTGCGTCCGGCGGGCGATGCGGCTGCGGCCTGCGGCGACTATGCTGTGGGGCAGCGGGTCGAGCACCAGAAGTTCGGCGTCGGCATCATCCGCCGCATCGAGATGCTGGCCGAGGACCAGAAGCTGGTCATCGCGTTCGACAATGCCGGCGAAAAGACCCTGCTGGCCAAATTCGCCAAACTGACCAAACTCTGACCCCGATGCAAACGCCGCTCGTATCGGTCTGCATGACGACCTACAACCACGAAGCCTACATCCGGCAGGCCATCGAGGGCGTGCTGGCGCAGCAGACGTCGTTCGGGGTCGAGCTGGTGCTGGGCGAGGACGGCAGCACGGACGGCACGGCGGCCGTCTGCCGCGAGTATGCCCGGCGTTTTCCCGACCGGGTGCGGGTGGTCGGCGGCGGGGAGAACGTCGGTTGGCGGGCCAACTACCGCCGGACGTTCGATGCCTGCCGCGGCAAGTATGTGGCCTACTGCGACGGCGACGACTGGTGGGACGACCCGCTGAAGCTGCAAACGCAGGTCGGCCTCCTGGAGAACGACCCTGCGTGCGGCATGTGCTGCACGGCGGCGACGGACTTCTACCAGGCGACGGGCGAACGGAAACCCTATCCGCCGGAACGCTACACCGATTTCGGCCGCCTGCTGCTGCGGACCACCGTCGCCAACTGCACGACCCTTGCGCGGCGCGGACTGATTGCCCGCTATTACGACGAAATCCGCCCCGAACTCCATCCCGAATGGCTCACCGACGACTGGCCCATGTGGCTGTGGTTCGCGGCGTGCAGCCGCATCCGCTTCATCGACCGGCCGACGGCCGTGCACCGTCGTCTGCCTGCGAGCGTCAGCCACAGCGCGGAGTACAGGCAGCGGATTGCTTTCCGCGATTCGCTGATGGGAATAAGCCTTTGGTTTGATGAACGTTGCACCGGGGGCCGCAACCGTTTCCGCATCCTGCGCGAACGGAGTGCGGTGGCGCTGTGGATTCTCTCCTACCACGGTCCGGTGCGCGAATATTTGGTGCGCTGGTGGCGCGACCTCAAGGCCACGCCGCGGCTGCTGCTTTGTCCCGAAGGAGCGGGACTGCTGGTGAAAAAGGTGCTGTTCAGGCGCCGGAAAACTCTGCGACTATGACACTCAGACAACGTTACGACGGAATCATCGGCTGGTTTTCGGAGCACATGCCCGTGGCCGAGAGCGAACTGCACTACGACAATCCCTACCAGCTGCTGGTAGCTGTCATCCTGTCGGCCCAATGTACCGACAAGCGGGTCAACATGACCACGCCGGCCCTCTTCGAGCGCTTCCCCACGCCCGACAAGATGGCGGAAGCGGGGGCGGAGGGAATCTATCCCTATATAAAGAGTATCTCCTATCCGAACAACAAGGCGAAGAATCTGGCCGGGATGGCCCGCATGCTGTGCGAGGAATTCGGTGGCGAGGTGCCCTCCGACCTCGACGCGATGCAGCGGCTGCCGGGGGTGGGGCGCAAGACGGCCAACGTGCTGGGGGCCGTGCTGTGGCAGCGCGAGGTGATGCCTGTCGACACGCATGTGTTCCGCGTATCGGAACGTATAGGGCTGACCACCAACTCCAAAACGCCGCTGCAAACCGAACTGGCGCTCGAAAAGAACATCCCCGGCCGCCTGCTTCCCGTGGCGCACCACTGGCTGATTCTCCACGGACGCTACGTCTGTACGGCACGGGCTCCGAAATGCGCTTCGTGCGGCATAGCCCCCTGGTGCCGCAAATATGCGGCGGAACAGAAGACGATGAATAAGGAATAGTTAATAATGAATAATTATTTCGCTACATTCCGCTCATTATCCACTATTCATTATTAATTATTCACTTGACAAGACTGGTCACCGGGTATTTGAGATTCTTGTAACCGGAAATGTAACCGTTGATGCTGCCCACGCGGACGGGCGATTCGATGTAGACCGGAATCTTGTTCTTGTCGTCCGTGATCCAGATGTAGAAGACCGTGCCGTCGGTGAACGAATAGCCCTCGGTCGTGCCCAGCTGGCAATCGAACTTGAGGGTCCGGAACTTGCCCATGTTGCGGATTTTCTTCACCTCGCGGCCCAGAAAGCGATAGCGGATATTGCGCACCGTATCCTGCAACACCATCCGCAGGTATTCCGGTTTGTCCTTGCTGAAATCGTCCGCCTCGGCTGTGCGCATGTTGAAAAAGAGCGATATGGCGTCCATGCTTTCGGGCGTGAGGGGCATCTCCTTCTCGGCGAACGGACGCTGCCGGCTGCGCCAGCGGGTCCGCACGACCGAATCCTGCCACACGTAGTCGAAACGGCTCTCGAACGTGTAGTCGCCCTCGCGGATGTCGCTCTGGAAATACTCGCTGCGCAGCGTGACGGGGTCGATCCAGACCTGGTAGATGTCTTCCATGTTGTAGAACCAGCGGTAGGTCGGCAGCGTGCGCCCCACCCCCTTGACGAGGTAGTATTTCTTCCCGTTGCACGTGGTCTCGGTCGTCGTCACCTCGACGGTCCCCACTTCGGTGTTGGGGAACATTTTGGCCTTGTAGCTCACCCGGTATCGGAGCACTTCGCCGGGGTGGTAGAGCTGGGCGGCCAGGGGTCCGGTCCACAGGAGCAGTATGGCAAGAAGCAGTCGTTTCATAAAAATCGGTATGTGTTCGTTAGGAAATGCGTGAGAAATCGGTTTCGCGGCGCCCCGAATAATTGTACCGCAGCACGGCGAGCCCGCGGTTTTCGGGACGGGCGAGTTCGGGGTCGGCAGCGAGGATTTCGATGGCCGCTTCGCGCGAAAGGGTCAGTATCTGCACGTCGGCCGTGGGGTTGGCGATGCGCAGGTCGAACGCCAGTCCGCTCTGCATCGTGCCGTTGACGTCGCCCGCGCCCCGCAGCTTGAGGTCGAGCTCCGCGAGCCGGAAGCCGTCGTTGGTCTCGCACATGGCTTCGAGCCGCGCGCGCGATTCCTTGGATAGCTTGACGCCCGACATCAGAATGCAGTACGACTGCTCGCCGCCCCGGCCGACGCGTCCGCGCAGCTGGTGGAGCTGCGAAAGCCCGAACCGCTCGGCCGATTCGATGACCATGACCGTGGCGTTGGGGACATCGACCCCCACTTCGATGACCGAAGTGGCCACCATGATCTGCGCTTCGCCCGCCTTGAACTGGCGCATCGACTCCTCCTTGTCGGCAGGCTTCATCTGGCCGTGGCAGATGGTCGTCACGTACTCCGGCAGCGGAAAGTCGCGCGAAATGGATTCGTAGCCGTCGGTGAGGTCCTTGTAGTCCATCGTCTCCGATTCCTTGATGAGCGGGTAGACCACGTAGACCTGCCGCCCTTTCTTGATTTCCTGCTTCATGAAGCCGAAAAGCCGCAGCCGCGCCGCATCGGTGTAATGCACCGTCTTGACGGGCTTGCGGCCCGGGGGCAGCTCGTCGATGACCGAGACGTCCAGGTCGCCGTAGAGGGTCATGGCCAGCG
>Ga0209694_1003222_pt1 | contig 11199 bp, 8 predicted proteins | sample GluameincwithD2O_FD_187499 | JGI IMG/M metagenome (GOLD analysis project Ga0209694, IMG submission 187499) | Mouse cecum microbial communities from Vienna, Austria - Glucosamine amended microcosms incubated with D2O (SPAdes) (version 2) | ecosystem: Host-associated > Mammals > Digestive system >...
TGATCACCTGATACCCTTTTGCATTTTCGGCTTGAGCTGATCCATCAGGTCTTTCACCTTCTCGGCGAGCTGAATCTGGTTGGCGTCATCGTCGGCTGTGATGTTGAGATATATGGAGTTGAGTCCGTTGATGCGGTAGTAGCTCTGGGCTTCGGCCTCGCGCCGCTCCACGGTGACGAGCCGCGACAACGGTACGCCCGCTCCGTCGGGAGTGCTCACGAATATATGCGATGGATCAAACGATTTGCCGGCATCAAGCGTGCTGACGGAGCTTACACGCAGCCACTGGTCGCCCGAGCGGGCTATGCCGAGAAACTGTGAGCGTGAACTCTGTGTGATCGCTTCGACAAGATCGTCCGGTGTAAGGCCGAGCGAATGCAACATGTCGCTGTCATACTTTACGTTCCACTCCATCGGGCGTGCGCCCGACAGCTCCACTTTGTAGACTCCGCGCAGCTGGCCGAGTGCCGGCTTTATGTTCTCCTCGGCATAGCTCTGTATTTCGTATGGTGAGGCGGGGGCGTTGAGCGTGTAGCTTAGAAACGGGCGTGAGGCGCGGTTGTCGGCCTGACGTGTGGTGATCTGTGGATAGCTCACCTCTTCGGGCAGCTGCGACCATGCCTGCCGGATGATTGTCGACACTTCGAAGCGGGTTGCTTCGATGTCGGCGTGACGGTCGAGTCCGATCGTTATGTCGCCGCGGCCGTTCGACGAGCTGGATGTGATCTCCTTGACGCCCTGCACACGCGCAAGCATCGATTCGAGTTTGCTCGTCACTCCGCTTTCGATCACACGGGCCGAGTTGCCGGGCATGGTGAAACTCACCGTCAGGCTCGGGAGGGAGCGCGATGGCGATAGTTTGACCGGCAGCAGCGGCACCAAAGCCGCTCCCACGATGGCGAGGGCTATGAACGTGACGATGGCAGTGAATGATGATAGGCGTCGTTTCATGCGTCAGCAGAAGGCGGTGTGTGAGGTCTCGGGTTATGGTCAGCGGATATGGTGCTGTATGTCGAATTTGTTGGACAGTTCCATGCCGCTGTCGAAGTCAAATAGAGTCAGTTTGCGCAGTTTGTAGTAGCTCAGCCAGTAGTTCTGCAGTGAAGTGATGTAGTTTTTGTTGGCATCCTGCTGGCGGTTCTGCGACAGTGTGAGGGTGTTGAGATCGGCTTTGCCTATGATGAAGCGCTGACGTGTCTGCGCATACGACGTTTCGGCCAGATCAAGTGCCTCGATGGCTGAGCTGACGAGCTGACGCTGTATGTTGAAGTCGCTGACGGTCATTATCACGTCCTCTTCCATCGACAGTTCGTCCTGACGGGCCTGGATTTCAAGTATGTTGAGATTGTTCTTGGCCATGTTGAGCCGGCCTTTTCTCACTCCCCAGTCTATGAGCGGTATGTTGATCGACAGCGACACGATGTCCTGACGCATCGGGTGGTGGTAGGCGCCGGAGAAGTTGTCGGCAAACTGGTTGAAGCCCACGCTTGCATTGATGTTGGCGTTGAAGCGCTGTTCCATGCGTGTGCGGCTGACATCGCGCTGTGCTTCGAGAATACCCTGACGGTGGGAGAGAAGTTTGGGATTGTTGGCTTTGGCATGCATGAGCGCCAGATCCGGATCGATCGTTCTCGCGGAGGGCACCGACGGGAGCTGTACGGTGATCTCGGTGTTTTTGTCCATACCAAGAAACGACGCCAGTGAGAACATGGCGCGTTTCAGCGCTATGCGTGTGTTGGCGAGAGTGTTTTCGGCATTGACTTTGTCAAGTCTCAGCGTCAGCAGGTCGGCCTGCGATATCGAGGCTATCTTGAAGCGGCGTTCGCCTACGGTGTAGATCGTGTCGGCTGAGGCGAGATTGTCTTTTGCCAGACGGTATTCGGCCTGGGCGAGAGCCAGATTGAAGAAGTAGTTGACGGCCGTTTCCGACACCTCCTCCATATTGTAAAGAAATTCTTTCTTGACTTTCTCGTATTTCACCGGTTCTATGCGGCGCTCCCATCTGAACTGGTTGAAGCCTAACAGATCCTGACGGTAGCCTATACGCACGGGTATCGCTGAATACTGCGTGTAACGGGTGTGGCCGAAATTGCGCATGTAGGCCAGTGAACTTTCGACATAGAATGTTCCGCCGAGCGGGTCGAAATTCTGCACAATGTTGAGGCCGCCTGATGCGGAATATGATTTCAGGGAGTAGTAGCGGTAGACCTGGTCGGTGTTGTCGAATTCGCGTGTCACCGACTGGTTGTAGCTCGCAGGAGTGAGGTTGAGCGACAGACTCGGCAGACGTCCGGCCTTGAACGATACGTATTCCCAGTATCCCGACATATAGAGATTCTGGGAGCGGAATGCCTGCAGCGAGCTGTCGGAGGCTATCTCGATGGTGCTCTGTAGGTCGAGGGTTATGTGGCGCTGTGCGCTGATGCCGGAGGCTGTCAGCAGTGCAAGCAGTAGCAGGTGTAGTCGATTCATGATCTGTTTCGGTCGTGTGGATTGCTTATACGGTTTGGAGCGGTTTGTCGCTTTTGCGGTAGATGAGCCAGTAGACGAGCGGTATCAGGAATATGCTTATCAGTGTGCCTACAACCATTGAGCCTATCATGGCTATGGCCAGAGGCTGCTGCAGTTCCGAACCCATGTCTTTGGTGAATAGGGTGGGCACCATGGCGAATATCGTTGTGAGCGAAGTCATGATTATCGGCCTCAGGCGGCGGAGTCCGGCTGTGTGTATGGCCTCCGTCAGAGGTATGCCGGCTTTGCGCAGTTCGTTGATGGCGTCGAGTTTGAGTATCGAGTCGTTGACCACGATACCGCAGGTCACGATAATGCCTATCGCGCTCATAAGGTTGAGCGTATGGCCGAATACCCATAGGGTAAGCAGCGCGAAAGCCACGTCGAGAGGTATCTCAAGCAGCACTATCAGCGGCTGCACGAAGCTCTCGAACTGGGCGCAGAGTATGAAATACATCAGCAGTATGGAGATAGCAAGTATCACCATCAGCTCCTGCATCATCCTTGCGTTTGAGAAGAAACTGCCTGAAAATTCCACGTCCCACATGTCCGACCGGTCGACCGTCGACCGTATCCGCGACATGGTACGCTCCGGGTCGGTGATATCGTAGTAATTGAGCGGCACGTATTCGCCGTTTTTTCCGGCATGGATCTCTTTCAGTTCGCGGTCGCGGTGGGATTTCACCAGATACGACAGCGGTATCTCCGATGTCCGGCCCTCCTTGTCGGGTCGCGACTCCACGATAGTGGTGGCCAGTATCTCGTCTACGCTCCGTTCGGTGGTAGTGATGCCGATAGGCAGATATTGCTGATATGAGCGGAGAGTAGTGACCGTGTTGCCTTTCAGCGCCATGCGGAGCATGCGTTCCACTGCCGAATAATCCACATTGTAGAGCTGGAGTTTTTCGCGGTCGATCACAAGGTTTATGCGGTTGTGGAGGGCTATGCCCGACGATGGGATGCCTGTGGCCGACGCTATCTCGTCGTCGAGCGACAGCAGGCTCTCGGTTTCGGTGGCGCGTGCACGGTCGGCAGGGAAAATGCGAGCCTGAACCGTGGGCTCGTCCGAAGAGAATATCTTTTCGAAAATGTTTTCAGGAGGGCTGAAAGTCACCATCGCCTTGGGATATTCCGATCTGACGACGGAATCTATACGGGTCTGCAGAGGCGCTATGAGCGATGGACGGAGTGCGCGCAGATACACCTCGCTCTCCGACGGAGTCAGTTCGCTTCCGGCATCGAGCAGATAGTCCTGCACTCCGATATAGGCCGAGTGCATGTCGACATCGTTGTCAAGGCCTATATTGTCGAGCAGACGGTTGACGCGCGCCGCATTTTCGTCGATATTGATGTTTTCGTTCCATTCGATGCGTGCTATAAGTTCGCTGTGATCTATCTGTGGCATCCGCTCTACAGGGAGCACCATGAACATGGCCACGCACATCGGCAGGATGAGGCATATTCCCGTCACGCAGATTGCCACATGGCCGAAGCACCAGTCGATGATGCGCGTGTACACACGGTCGAGCCATGCGTTTACCCGGGTAGCGGTCTTCCCTTCATGGGCGGCGCGTGTGGCGGTGTTGTGTCCGCTTTTGCGTGAGGCTTTGCGGCGGTAGACAAGCATGTAGATCACCGGCAGAAGCATTATGCCTGTTATGTAGCTGACGGCAAGTCCGGCGGTGATGGAAAACGCCTGGTCGGTGAATATCGCGCCGGCTATGCCGCTCATGAACACCAGGGGCACGAATACCGCCACAGTGGTCAGCGAGGAGCTGAGCATCGGGGTGATCATCTCCGATGTGCCTTTGTCGCAGGCACGCATGAGCGTAAGTCCTTTCTGTCGGTATTGGGTGATGTTTTCGGTTACTATCACGGAGTTGTCGATCATCATGCCTACGGCGAGGATAAGTCCCGAGAGCGAAATGATGTTGAGCGACACATGGAAGAGATAGAACAGCAGGAACGTGATTATGATAGCCACCACTATGCTGGCGCCGATGATGATGGATGCGCGTATGTCGCCCATGAAGAAAGCCGTGACCATAAACACGAGTATGAATCCCAATATTAGATTCTGCACGAGATTGGATATGGTGTAGTCGAGCAGCTCGGTCTGGTTGCGGCTCTGCGAGAATTCTATGTCGGGATAGAGTTTCGAGAAGTATTCGGCGGTCTGCGACAGCGATTCCTTCATGTCGTCCATGTTCTCCTCGCTCTGCTTTATGATGGCCAGAGTCACGGCACGTTTGCCGCCGAAGTAGGAGTAGCCGTTCTCGCTGTCGGCTGTGACTTCCACACGGCACAGATCGCGCAGCTGCTGCATGCGGCCATTCTTGCTGATGTAGATGTTCTCTACGTCGACCACGGTGCGCAGCTGGTTGGATATGTGTACGTTGTATTCATAGTAGCCGTCGCGCACGGTCATCGTCCCTGGCTCGATATTGTTGGCGGTCAGAGATTTTTCGAGGTCGTCGACAGTCACTCCGGCAAGCTTCATCTTCGTTTCGTCGGGCACTATCCGCAGATATTGTCCCGGGATGCCGGTGACGTCGGCCATGGCTATCTCCGGCAGCTGCTCAATGCGTCGGCGCACGACATTGTCGGCCAGTTCGCACATCTGCAGGAAGCGTGTTTCGTCGGTGGAGCCGTAGGGCCGGTCGCTGCGCAGAGTCATATTGAGATACAGCACCGGTATGTCGGTGGCCGACGCTTTAATGGCCTTCGGTCGCCGTGTGTCGCGCGGCAGTGTGTTCATCGCGGCGTCGATTTTTTCGTTGACTTCGATAAAGGCGAGGTCGGTGTTGACGCCGTAGTCAAATTCGAGCTGTATGACCGACAGACCGTCGCGCGTTAGGCTCTTTATTTCGTTGAGGCCGCCCACTTGTAGCAGCTGTCGGCGCACCGTGGCGGTCACGTTGTTCTCAAGCTCGCGCGCACCTGTGTCGTCGCCCTGTATCTGCACTGTGATATGGGGTATGGCGATACCGGGCAAAAGACTTACCGGGAGTGAGAAATATGTGACAAGTCCCACAATAAGACAGGCCAGAAAGGCCATGATCACAGCTATAGGGCGCTTGAGAAGAAAATGTATCATACGATGGAGGGGCTGTCGGTTGGTGTGGGGTAGTAACGTCTGTTCAATGTTTGTCGTCGACCACTGTCACCGGCGATTCATGAGCCAGGTTCACATTGCCGTCATAGATCACTTCCATCCCTTCGGTCAGTCCGTCGGTGATTATATATTCGTTCATGTTTTCAAGTCCGGTGGTGACATAGTTCCATAAGGCTTTGCCGTTGCTGTGGACAAATACCACCTGCTTGCCGGTGCGGAGCACTACTGCCGACTTGGGCACTACAAGGGCGTTTTCAAGATCGCGCTTCACGCTCACTTTCACATTCATGCCGTCAAACAGTCCGGAGCCTTTGACGGAGGCGCGCACCGTCACGAGGCCGTCGTCATTGACCACCGGATTGATCTCGCTCACAGTCCCTTCTGAGGTTTCGCCCGTGGAGAATGAGGTGACCGTCACACGGTCGCCCTGACGTATCACTGACAGTTCGCTCTCAAGTATCTTGAACTCGACATCCATGCCGCCCGATGCCACGATGCGGCAGAACGGCTGGGAGTTGTCAGGCCGGTTGTGGACTTTCTGAAACAGGTTGGCCACTACGCCGTCGAACGGTGCCGTCAGAGTGGCGTCTTCCAGTTCGCGGCGCGTCTGCTGCAATACGGTTTCGGCCTTGTCGAGGCCGCTTCGCAGCCTGGCGAGTTTCATCACCTCAGCAGGCACTTCGCCGGGCTTTTCCGGATCGTATCCCTGACCGATCAGCACATCTGCCAGTTCCAGCCGTGCGGTTTCAAGGTCGTTGAGGTTTTGGGTCAGGGTGTTTTCAAGTTTGAATTTGTCGAGCGAGGCTATAGGCTGTCCTTTCCTGACGTGTTGGCCGTTCTTCACCATTATGCAGTCGATCACGGCATCGGACGATGCGAAACTGAGGTCGGCGAAGTCGTGTGCGCTGACTTTGCCGTTGCTCACGGTTTCATGACTGAACATCTTTGGTGTGAGTTTCAGGGTCTTGACTTCCGCTATTTTCGAGGGAAGCACGGTCGCTACGCTGTCGGTATCGTGTTCTGAACTGTCGGAGGCATTTCCGCAGCTGCTGAAGCCTATTCCGAACATTGTGCAGGCTATTGATGCGGCTAATGTCAGTCGTTTCATTACAGTCTATGGTATTCTGATTGGTGTCTGATATAATTGACGATAAATTTAGTAAAAAAGTTACAGTGCGCAGGTTTTTTTAACTTTTTTTGAGGGATGTTGTTCGTAGTGGGCATCTGGCAATGATATGGCAAGACGGTGTGGCACATACTGTTGATGGTATCCGTGCCCACCGTCTTGTCTATGGCGGTTCTTTCCGTAAAGCCGGGGTTATTTCAGATTCTGCCGTGCTTGTTCGAGATAGGATTTCATCGCGTCATGGTCGTGACGCTCTACGATCTCTTTCAGTGTGGCCAGACGCTCTACGATCTGGTCGAGCTGTGAGGGGGTGTTGGGGTTGAACAGTATCTCGCTCAGCAGGAAGTCGTCCTCCGACATCAGACCGCGTGCTATGGCCATATGGCGCTTGAAGGTCGTGCCGGGGGCATCCTGATGTTTCATGACCGACGCGAATACGAGCGTCGACGCGAACGGGATCGATAGAGAGTAGGCTATCGTGCGGTCATGCTCTTCGAAGGTGTACTCCTCGATATGCAGCCCGAGCTGTCCGTATAGATCCTTGAAAAACACACGTCCGAGATGATCGCCTTCCGATATGATGATGGCGTTTTCGTCGGCGAGATTGCTCAGCGACGCGAATGTGGGGCCGAACATCGGGTGGGTGGAAACGAACGGATGTCCGCCCCCGGCATAGAATTCCGGCAGTCCGGTCTTCACCGAAGAGATGTCGGAAAGTATGCAGGAGCGGTCGATATGGGGCAGCACGGCCTTGAATGCGTCGAGCGTGTATTTGACCGTGGCGGCATTGATCACCATTTCGGGGTGGAAACCGTCTATCTCGTCAAGGTCGCTGAACCGTTGCGCGTTGTAGGTGAACCGCAGTCGTTGAGGGTCGGGGTCGTAGACGGCCACCTCGTGGGTGAAAGAGAGCAGGTCGCTGAAAAACGACCCCATCTTGCCTACTCCCATTATAAGTATACGCATAGGGCAGTGGTCAGCGGGCACGATCGTTCAACACCTCTATCTGCTGGCGCACCGATTCGTCGTGGATGGCGAGCAGTATGGTGCGCATGAAGTTTTCGTCCATACCCATCTCCTGTCCGAGCGTCACGCGGGTGCGGATTATATCGTTGTAGCGGTTGGCCTGCACTACGGGCATACGGTGTTCCTTCTTGTACTGGCCTATCTCGCGCGACACTCTCATGCGCTTTGCAAGAGTTTCGAGCAGGTCGTTGTCGATCTGGTCGATCTGCTGGCGCAGAAGAGTCAGGTTTTCTGTCGACTGGCGTGAGTCGCGCACCACGAGGGTGTTGAGTATGAAGTTGAGAATCTCGGGCGTAACCTGTTGCGAGGCGTCGCTCCATGCCTTGTCGGGATCGCAGTGGCTCTCTATGATCAGACCGTTGAAACCCATGTCGAGCGACTGCTGCGAGAGGGGGGCTATCAGTTCGCGCTTGCCTCCGATATGCGAGGGGTCGACGATGATCGGCAGCGAGGGAAACCGCAGGCGCAGCTCTGTCGGGATATGCCATTGCGGCATATTGCGGTAGAGATGCTTGCCGTAGGTGCTGAAGCCGCGGTGGATGGCTCCCAGACGTCTGATGCCGGCGTTGTAGATGCGCTGCAGGGCGCCGATCCATAGTTCGAGATCCGGATTCACCGGGTTTTTGACGAGCACGGCCACATCGGTGCGTCCCGACTCCTGAAGTGTGTCGGCGATCTCTTGCATGGCGAAGGGGTTGGCCGAGGTGCGTGCGCCGATCCACAGCAGATCCACTCCGGCAGCAAGGGCGTCGTTGACATGCTGGCGGGTGGCCACTTCGGTGGCTGTGTACATGCCGGTCGTTTCCTTGACTTTTTTGAGCCATTCGAGTCCCGGAGCGCCGACGCCTTCGAAGCCGCCGGGCTTGGTGCGGGGTTTCCATATTCCGGCACGGAATATCTTGATGCCGTTGGCGGCGAGTTCAGCCGCGGTGGAGAGCACTTGTTCTTCGGTTTCTGCACTGCAGGGGCCGGCTATGACGAGTGGTCTGTCAGGGTCTATCCCCTTGAAGATGATAGGTTGCAGGTCTTCCATCGGTTTCTGACGTTTTTTGTGTATGTTTTAATATGTTTGGATTTGTCTGTCTGACGATTGTCTGATGCGGGCGAGTGCCTCGCGGAGTTTCTCTTCGGTGGCGCAGAGCGATATGCGTATGTAGCGGTCGCCGTTGCTTCCGAATATGAAGCCGGGGGTGACGAACACCCGCGACTCGTAAAGCGCACGGTCGGCCACGGCCTCGCTGCCGCTCTCACTGTCGGCTATGCGCCCCCACAGAAACAGTCCGCGCTGCGTCGGGTCGAATGTGCATCCCAGGGCTGTCATCACCTCCTCGGCCACGGCACGTCTACGTGCATACGTGGCGTTGAGCGTATCGTACCATGATTTGTCGGCCTCAAGCCCTTTGACAGCTGCCAGCATCATGGGCCGGAACTGTCCGCTGTCGATGTTCGACTTCACTTTGAGTATCCACTCGATCATAGTGGGATTGGAGGCCAGCATTCCCATGCGCCATCCGGCCATGTTGTGGCTTTTGCTCATTGAGTTTAGCTCTATGGCCACATCCTTGGCTCCCTCGATCTGCAGCAGGCTTGTGGGGTTTTCGTTGAGGATTAAGCTGTAAGGGTTGTCGTGGGCTATCACTATGCCATGACGTCGGCCGAAATCCACTATCCGTTGCAGAAGTTCGGGAGTGGCCTGAGTGCCGGTGGGCATGTGGGGATAGTTGACCCACATCAGTTTTATGCGTTCGAGCGGCATTTTTTCGAGCTGGTCGAAGTCGGGAAGCCAGCCGTTTTCCTCGGTGAGATCGTAGTTGAACACTTCGGCCTGCGCCAGACGGCTCACCGACGTGTAGGTGGGATATCCCGGATTGGGCACAAGCACGCCGTCGCCCGGATTGAGCAGAGCAAGCGAGACATGGAGTATTCCCTCCTTGCTTCCTATCAGCGGCAGGATCTCTTTTGATGGATCCAGCTCCACGCCATACCAGCGCCGGTAGAAGTCGGCGTAGGCTTGGCGCAGCGCGGGGAGTCCGGTGTAGGATTGATAGCTGTGGTTGCCTTCCTTGCGTGTCTCTTCACACAGGGTGTCGATCACTTCGTCGGCCGGCATGCGGTCAGGGCCGCCGATACCGAGCGATATGATGTCGCGGCCTTCGGCATTGAGGCGCGCCACCTCGCGCAGCTTCTTGGAGAAGTAGTATTCTTTCACCTCGCTTACCCTGGAGGCTGGTTGTATCTCTTTTTTCATGATTCTGGATGTGTTTGGAAGCTGTCAGATTTCATTTTTGCATTCCTTGTATTCGCCGAGCACTCTGAAGTCGTTGAGCAGAGGGCGCACTGCGTCGAGTGCCTGGCGGTAGCGCACGAAGGAGTCAAACGTAAGGTCGATATAGAATCTGTATTCCCATTCGCGGCCTATTATGGGCATCGACTGGATTTTCGAAAGGTTCATGTCGTAGAACGAGAAAATTGTCAGCACCTTCGACAACGCCCCGTGGGTATGGGGGAGGGTGAATACGATTGACGATTTGTCGAGCTGTTCCTCCTTCGGTTTGAGCTCCGGAGCCATCAGAGGATCGGCGAGTATCAGGAAGCGCGTGAAATTGCGCTTGTTTGTTTCGATTCCGCGGGCAAGTATTTCGAGTCCGTAGAGTTCGGCGGCCAGTTCGCCGCACACGGCCGCGTGTCCGCGCAGGTCATGCATGGCTATGTCCTTGGCGCTTCCGGCTGTGTCGAGTTTCTCCACAATGCGCAGATTCGGATGCCGGCGCAGATACTGTTCGCACTGCATCAATGCCATCGGATGGGAGTTGACTTCGGTCAGCGAGTCGATCGGCTGGCCTGGCAATGCGGCAAGCACATGGGAGATTCTCATCTTGTGTTCGCCGACGATCGTCAGATTGCTTTTGCGCAGCAGTTCGTGGTTCTGGAGCAGGGCGCCGGCAATGGTGTTTTCAATCGCGAGTATGCCGATAAGGGATGCATCGGTGTCGAGTGTCTCGAACATTGCCTGGAATGTGTCGCAAGGCACTGTGTCGATCTCTGTCGGTGCGAAGTAGGCTCTTGCCGCTGCATCGTGGTAGCAGCCTGCCACTCCCTGTATGGTCACTTTGGGTTTCATTGCGTATGTGTGGGATGGTCAAAATAAAAATCCCGTCGTTATCTTGTGGCGCCGGGATTTGTTATGTTTCATTCAATTTTCGTTGCAGTCGTTGATTCAGGCATGCGAAATCCCGTTTTTATTTTTGGTAAAATAAAAATACGAATAATAATATGCGCTAAATCGTGTCATGCGTTATCTGTTGTTTTCAATGCAAATGTAGGTATTATTTCTGAAATGTAGCAATAAACCCCGAAAAAATTTCAGATTATTTTATTTTTGAATGAAATCGTATCGGATAGTATCTGGCACGACGTCGGA
>Ga0209694_1003223_pt1 | contig 11199 bp, 12 predicted proteins | sample GluameincwithD2O_FD_187499 | JGI IMG/M metagenome (GOLD analysis project Ga0209694, IMG submission 187499) | Mouse cecum microbial communities from Vienna, Austria - Glucosamine amended microcosms incubated with D2O (SPAdes) (version 2) | ecosystem: Host-associated > Mammals > Digestive system >...
ATATTTTGCTTTTCGTCCCATAATAAAATACCTCCAAAGTAAACTTTATAATTTCAAGGTCGCGAATCCCCTAGGGGATTGTTTTCTTTTAATTATTTTATTTGTCTACTTTAGAGGTATCATATCATTTCTTAGCCTTTTTTATTGTATAAAATAATAGTCAATTTAATTCAATTTTTCCACAGCCTCAAATAATCCATTTAAATAACAAGCCCCTAAAGCCCTATCATATAATCCATATCCAGGTTTTCCATCCTCATCCCAAATATTTCTTCCATGATCAGGTCGAACATACCCTGTAAAGCCTCCCTGTACTAATGCCTTTACAATCCCGAAGATATCTAAATCTCCAGCACTTGTTAGATGTCCTGCCTCTGTAAAATCTGTTTCATTGTCATATTTTAATTGTCTAATATGAGCGAAATAAATTCTATTTGCATAGGCTTTCGCCATCTCCTTTAAATCGTTATCTCTGCCAGCTCCTAAGCTCCCTGTACAAAATGTAAAACCATTATGTAGATTAGGAACTGCATTTATCATTCTATTATAGCTATCTTTCCCTGTAATAATTCGTGGCAATCCAAACATATCCCAAGGTGGATCATCTGGATGAATTGCCATATTTATACCTGTCTCATCACATGCTGGCATAATCCCCTTCAAAAAATAAACTAGATTTTCAAATAATTTTTCATGAGTTATATGAGCATACTCCTCTAATAAGCTATTAAGCTCCTCCAAAGAATAGCTTTCATCCCATCCAGGCAGACGTAAATTTTTAGGATCCAACTTTAATAAAGTCTTATGACAATAGGATAAAGAATTACTACCATCCTTTGCTTTCTTTTTCAAATCTGTTCTCAACCAATCAAAAACTGGCATAAAGTTATAACAAATACATTTTACACCAAATTTGCCTAGATTTCGAATTGTCTGTGCATAATTTGCTATCAGCTTATCCCTTGTTGGTTTTCCTAATTTAATATCCTCATGTACAGGAACAGACTCAATTACCTCCATTTCTAATCCTGCTTGATCACATAAAGCTTTTAATTTTTTAATTTTATCTAGCTCCCACACTTCTCCCACAGGTGTATCATAAATGGCTGTGACTACACCACTCATATTAGGAATTTGCTTGATATATTCTAGTGATATGGAATCTTTTTCTCCATACCAACGAAAGGTCATTTTCATGAATCATTTCCTCCTTTAAAGATTTATAAAAATAGGCATTAAACTCCACTATAGGATGAAAAGCCTCCGTCAATTGGAATACATACACCTGTAATAAATCCAGCTGCTTGAGGACTTAGCAAAAATAGAGTTGCACCAACCAAATCATCTACTACTCCAAATCTTCCCATCGGCGTAGCTGCTAATATTTTACCCGTTCTTGACGTAGGCGTTCCATCAGAGTTCCATAAAAGCTTTTCATTTTGCTTAGTAGAAAAGAATCCTGGAGCAATAGCATTTACACGAATTCCAATATGAGAAAAATGAACGGCAAGCCATTGCGTAAAATTACTAACAGCTGCCTTGGCACCACTATAGGCGGGTATCTTCGTTAAGGGCGTATAAGCATTCATAGAAGAGATATTCAAGATAGAACAATCCTTTCTTCCCATCATATCCTTTGCAAAAACTTGAGTAGGTAATAGTGTCCCTAAAAAATTTAAGTTAAAAACAAACTCTACTCCTTCTTGTTCCAAATCAAAGAATGTTTTTAAATCCTTAGTTACATCCTCTACTTCTGCAAATTCGTTATCTGTAGTTGCCTTTGGATTATTACCTCCCGCACCATTTATTAATATATCACAGGAACCAAAATCCTTCAATATCTGTTCATGACAAGTTTCAAGAGAATCCTTCCTTAAAACATTAGCTTGATAAGCTTTAGCTATTCCACCTATAGAACCTATTTCTTCTGCTTGCATTTGTGCTGCCTCCATATTTAAATCTAATAAGGCTACTTTTGCTCCACAGGCTGCAACAGCCTTAGCTAAATGAGAACAAAGTATTCCTCCAGCACCTGTAATCACGATAACTTTATTCCTTAAATCTATTCGAAATGGTAAATTCATTGTATATCCTCCTATCTTATCCTTGCAACTTTTATGATATATTATTCATTAACCAAAAAATCTTTTTCTCTTTGGTTACTCCTTAATTTATAAGAGCCCAATTCCTAATAGAATTGAGCTCCCATATAAATATTTCCTTTTTAGTTTCTAGAAACTTTAATTTCTTCTTATCCTTTATCTATTTTATTTTTAAAGGATTTATTGATCCATCCTCATTGGGATGTTCGTCTAAATATTTACGAATTGCTTCTGGCTTTCCTGCTTTTATTCCAGGCTTACATAAGCCTAAGCTCTCTGCCGTTTGATTTACAATCGCCTCTGCATATCCAACACAGCCTGGGTATCCACAGGCTCCACAATTTGCATTAGTTAAAATTCCTGTTATATCCTCCACTCGAGTATCTACTTTAACATATAAAAGCTTTGCAGCTATTGCAAGTCCAAGCCCAAATACTAAGCCTAAGCCTGCAAGAATGCTTATCGCAATAAAAACTTCCTTCATTCTTGTATATCCTCGCTTTCTAATTCCTTTTGAATTTTTTCCAAATCCAATTTCTCATGTATTCTACAATCTGTATTTGTACAATTCAAGCAAAATTCCTCTGATATTTTTAAATGCTCACACCCCTTAGGCACTGGTGTTCGTTTATTTAAAATATAGGAAACCACAAATAAAATAACTAATAAAACTAGAATTGTAATTGCTAAACTTAAAAATGGGTTCATTATCCTATCATACCTGACAATCCTAAGAATGCTAAGCTCATTAAAGCAGCTGTTGCCAGAGCAATTGGTATTCCTTTGAAAGCCTTAGGAACATTTGAGGCATCTAAGCGATAGCGAATACAAGAAAATATAAATATAACTAAGGCAAAGCCTAGACCAGTTCCAATAGCTTCTGCCATAGATTGAGCAAAATTTAAACCTTGAGAGGAATTTCCTTGGGCTACACCTAATACTGCACAGTTTGTCGTAATAAGAGGCAAATAGACACCCAATGCCTTATACAGAGCTGGAGAAAATTTTTTTATAAACATTTCCACAAGCTGAACTATAGAAGCAATTACTAAAATATACGTAATGGTATCCATATAGGCTATATCACAATAATCAAGCAATTGATAGATTGGCCAGCATATTGCTGCAGCAAGAACAATTACAAAAGTTACCGCTGCTCCCATACCTAAGGCGGAAGAGGATTTTTTAGAAACTCCTAAAAAAGGACAAACACCATAAAATCTAGATAAGGTAACATTATTCATAAGCATAGCGTTGGTAATCGCTAATAAAAATGCAACAATTAAATTCCAAACCATATTACTTCGCCTCCTCTATACTCGCTTTTTTCGCTGCCAATTCTGCAGCCTTTTTTGCTTTTAATTCTTCTATTCTTTTTCTTTCCTCTTCTAATTTTTTTTCATCCTTATGATTTTTATAAAAGGTCATGACTGCTAATATACAACCTAAGGTTAAAAATCCACCAGCAGGTAATATAAATAGCTTAATTGCATACTCTGCAAGAGGCGTAAAACTTACCAAAGGAAGGAATGTAAAATATACACCAAAGGTTAGACCACCTGTTCCTAATACCTCACGAATAACTCCCATAATACATAACGCTATCGTAAAGCCAATACCCATGCCTAAGGCATCGAATAGGGATAATAAGGGCCCATTCTTTGAAGCAAAGGCCTCTGCTCTTCCTAAAATGATACAATTAACCACGATAAGAGAAATGAAAACACCTAAACTAGCATATAGCTCTGGTAAAAATGCTTCAGATAGCATTTTGATAATCGTAACAAATGTAGCTATAATTACAATATAGCAAGGAATTTTAATTTCTGAAGGAATTATCTTACGCAATAAGGAGATTAAAACATTAGAACCAATTAAGGTAAGTATAACAAGAATACCCATACCAAATGCTGATTCTAAGGATTTCGTCGTTGCTAATGTCGGACACATTCCTAGCAAGCCAACGAAAACTGGATTCTCTTTAATAATTCCAGCTAAGAAGGATTTAAGCTTTAAAGATTTCTCTTTTATAGGCTTTTCTTTAGTTTGTTCCATTACTTAATCCCTCCTTCTTTATTTCCCCTTGTCTTTACATCCGCAAAGGCAACCTTTACTAAGCTACGAATAAGCTTTGATGCATAGGTAGCTCCTGCAGTTACATCTGGATTAGAAAGGTCCATATTATCTACATCTGACTCTGTCATATCATTTTTATATTGATTCTCAAGATGCGTGTTAGTTTCACTAGCAAAGGATTGACCATTCGTTATGAATTGTACGCCTGCAAGCTTCTCTTCTTTAGTAATACCTAACAATAATTTAATTTCTCCATAACCATTAGATCCTTTTACAGTGTATATGAATCCTAAAAATGTCCCCTCAGCGTCATAAGAAACTATAATTTCCTCTATAGAATCTGAGGTAAAATCCTCTGTAATGATTTGAGATTGCTCTGCAGCATAGGTTGCAAAAATTTCTTGACAAAGTCTTGCCTTTTTTTCCTCATTATTTTTTTTAATGATAGGAGCAGTAAACAAATTAACACCAGCAATTAGAGCTGCACAAACACCAGCAATCATGGTTAATATCATAGCAGTTAATGCATATTTTTTCATTTTACAAACCTCCTAACTGGGAAGCAACAGAAAATCCCACAATTAAGCAAATTACAATCATAGATATTGCCAAGCCTAATAGCTGCTTCCAGGAATAAGAATTTTTTCTTCCCCGCATTAAATAATCTAAGGTTGGAGCAAACATATTTGCAATTAAAATAGAAAATGCTACTCCCTCAGGATAGGCACCACAATAACGTATAAGTGCAGTTATAATCCCTGCCATTGTACCAAAGGCAATACGCCCAAATTTAGTTGTAGGTGATGTGACAGGATCAGTTATCATAAATACTGCTCCAAAAAGCAAGCCACCAGAAAGCATCTCAAACATAAATAAATCAAATATATTCCATGAATTCTCTAAATTTGTACTGAATGGATTTATAATAAAATAGGCTGTAATACTTACAACAAGTGTTATAATAGCAAAGCTTCCTATCATAGATAAAAAAGCTCTCAAATCTGCACTTCTTCTAATAAATAAATATAATCCACCAACAAGAATTAGAATTGAACAAACCTCACCCATAGACCCAGGAACTTGCCCTAAAAATAAATCTAATAGGCTATATTCATTCAATGCCTTACCAAGCATACCTAAGTCTCCTTTAACGATAGCAAGCGGTGTACCAGATGCTGATACATCGACACCACCTTGTCCATAGACAAGCTTAGAGCCAAAGCAAACACCAACAAAGACACGTCCTGTAGCTGCAGGATTAAATATATTACTTCCCAAACCACCAAAAATCATTTTACCAATAAAAATTCCAAAAAACGCTCCAATAAATACAACATATCCATTGCATCCAGCAGGCATAATCAAAGCATAAATCCATGCCGAAATTAAAGGAGCTAGTATATTATTTATACTATATTGCTGTTTAATTTTTAAAAATCCTGTTTTACTGAAGAATTGTTTCCATTTTAATCCCTTTGGCCACTTAATAAACATATGACAAAGCCATTCGGCTATAAGCATTGTTGCCGTTGAAATTAAAAATACATAAATACCGCTCCACCCATTTTGTATACATGCAAATAATACTACTGGCATTAAAGCAAGTAGCACATCAAGCATCATTCGCTTCACAGAAATTGGCTTACGAATATAAGGAGCACTTTGCGCAACTAATTTCATTTTCCTTCCTCCTATATCATTCGCTTCGCCTTACGGCAATAATCTGTTAAATGTATTTTTGAAGTACAAGAATATGTACACATTCCACAAAGAATACAGGATTTCACATTCAACCGAAGCAATGCGTCCTTATCCTTATTTTTAACTGCCTGCATAATTTGAATCGGCTGTAATCCAGCAGGACAGGAATAGACACAGGAAGCACAATGAACACAAGGCTCTTCATGAATCGGCTTTTCATTTAAAATAATCGTTGAGGTACAGGTCTTAGTGATCACTGCATCATCACGTACAAGATTAGCCCCCATCATAGGTCCTCCCATGATAAGAACCTTATTTTCTTCTCCCTTATAGCCTCCACATACATCAATTAATTCCTTTAAAGAGGTCCCTATTCTTAATCGTATATTTTGTGGTAGGTTAATACCATCCCCAGATAAAGTATAATTTCTTTTTATGACAGGCTGATTATATTTTATAGCACGATATAGTCCCACTATAGTCGATACATTAAATACCATAAGTCCTAGCTTGGCAGGTAAAACACCTGCAGGCACCTTTATCCCTAAAGCAGATTTAATCATTTCAATCTCCCAGCCTTGAGGATAATAATTTCCCACACGACAAACCTCTATATTTAAATCTGGAAAACGGGTAAGCTCTGCAATTAAGCAATCATATAAATCCTGATATTTTTTCTTAATACAGATTAATCCCTTTTTGGCCTTAAAGGCCTTCATAGCATAGCTAGTACCTAAAATTACTCGTCTTGGATGCTCAAGCATCATGCGATGATCTGAAGAAATATAAGGCTCACATTCTACTCCATTAATTAAAATCGTATGAATTGGATCCTTTGTTTGAAATTTTATATAGGTTGGAAATGAACTTCCACCTAAGCCTACTAACCCAACCTCTTTTGTTATTTTTGCATAATCCTCTAAGGTTAATTGATCAATTTCTTCATCACTTCTTGGAATTTCTGGACTAATCCATTCATCCTTTTTATCATTTTTTATTTGTATAAACTCTGTTAATTTCCCACTACGATGAAATTTTTTAACAAAACCTACTACTTCTCCAGAAACTGTTGAATGAATCGGCTGTTCAAAAAAAGGCCCCTTTCTTATTCCTAGTGTTTGTCCTATTTTAACCTTATCTCCAACCTTAACATTGATTTCAGCCTCAGCACATCTAGCATTCGTTACAGCCATATAAATATATTCTGGCTCTAGATATCGTAACGTAGGTAAGCTGACAGTAGAAACAGCACCTGTAATTTGCCTTGTTTTTCCTATCACTAAAACCCCTCCTAATTTTTTTATAATTAAAATACTTTACGTCATAGTAAAGTTAAACTACGTAAGCCTAATTTCTATAAAAAAATAAGAACGCTTACATTACTATTGTAAATCATTTTGTTTCATAAAGCAAACAAAATAAATGCTTAATTATAGAAAAAGCCCATTAAACTTAAATTTGTTTAATGAGCAGTCTAAATTATTTATTCTGCGAGAGATTTCATTTTAGCAATTACTTCAGATTTAACTTCCTTTAGAATACCTTCATCTTTATAATTTCTTAAGGCTCTATCTATCCATCTGGCCACTTGTCTACAATCCTCTTCATTAAAGCCTCGAGTAGTAATAGCTGCCGTACCTAATCGTAAGCCAGATGTAATGGTTGGTTTTTGTGTGTCATGTGGAATTGCATTCTTATTACAGGTAATATGAACTGAATATAATATATCCTCTGCTGTTTTTCCAGTTACGCCTACACTATTAAAAATATCTACCAAAACCAAATGATTATCTGTTCCTCCAGAAATAAGCTTATACCCCAAATGCTGAAGCTCCTCTGCTAAAGCCTTACAGTTTGAAATAATTTGCTTAGCATATACCTTAAAGTCCTCCTGTAGAGCCTCTTTAAATGCTACTGCTTTAGCTGCAATAACATGCATTAAAGGCCCTCCTTGGATTCCAGGAAAAACATAAGAATTGATTTTTTTGGCAATAGCTTCATTATTTGTAAGGATGATTCCTCCTCGAGGACCACGTAAGGTCTTATGGGTTGTAGAGGTTACAATATCAGCAAAATCCATAGGATTTGGATGCAACCCAGCAGCAACCAAGCCTGCAATATGGGCCATATCTACCATTAAATAGGCACCAACTGTATCAGCTATTTCTCGAAATCTTTTGAAATCAATTCTTCTGGAATAGGCACTTGCTCCTGCAACAATAAGCTTAGGATGAACCTTCTTTGCAAGTGCTTCTACCTCATCATAGTCAATGTATCCTTGTTCATTCAGTCCATAAGAGTAGGATTTATAAAGTTTACCACTAAAGCTTTTATCATAGCCATGCGTTAAATGTCCTCCTGCATCTAAAGACATCCCAAGAATAGTATCTCCTATAGATAAGAGGGCTCCATAAGCTCCCATATTTGCCTGAGACCCAGAATGGGGCTGTACGTTAGCATATTTTGCATGAAATAATTGACAAGCTCTAGCAATAGCTATATCCTCAACCTTATCAATAAATTCACAGCCCCCATAATATCTTTTACGGCTATAGCCCTCGGCATACTTATTAGTTAATATACTTCCTTGTGCTTCAAGAACAGCTTGTGAAACAAAATTTTCAGAAGCAATTAGCTCTATATGCAAAGCCTGTCGATTTGCTTCTTCCTCTACTGCCCTAAATATTTCTTGATCTTCTTTTAAATTTTTCATTTTTTCTCCTTTTTAATTCTATGAAATTTTTAAATTTTTTAACACTCTATATGTTCTATACTAGACACAGAAAGCTTTAAAACGAGAATATAGAATAAGATTGCCATACCTATGACAAAGAGGATTGCAACGATTGCCCCAAGTAGATAAAACCCTAATAGTCCAGGTACAAGTAACAAAACACATAATATTCCTGTATAAGCAAAATCTAATACCATAGATATAAGCATACCTGAGGAATTTTTTACTGCCTCTGTTTCATTACTCCATTTTAATTTATAAAAATATGAATTAACCAATAGTCCTAAAAGTGACATACTTAGGATATAAACTTGCGGTAATATAAAATTAACAATAGCAGAAGCTAAGGTAAAGCCCGTAAAAATAGTTAAAAGAATAGAGGAAATTAATACGAATGGGGCAAGCACAAGATAGGATAGCAATACCTTACTTAATGCATACTGCTTATAGCTTATTGGTAATGTTTTTATTTGCCACATTGTTTTCCCCTCCATATTAATGGAAACTGCTGATGGTACAGCCATACCTACACACCATACCACAATTAATACCATATAAGGAGCTATCTCTTTAAAGATTGTCATCGCTTCAGGATCTTTCACAGTTTTAAAAGAAAAGAACATAATGGCGGTAACCAATATGCACATGATTCCCCCTGTAATCGTATTTAAAAGATACATTTTAGATGTGAAATATCTTTTGACATCTAAAAAGAATAAAGCCTTAAATTGCCCTCTTCTTTTTTGCATCTTTTGTACATATTTAATACTTGTTCTAGTAGAGGTCATTAATACATGAAAATAATCATAGCATCTTGCAAATAAATAAATCATACCTGTTAACAAAATCAAAGTAGAGACAATGTAAAGAGCTTGATTTATGCCTATCATTTCTAATGTCAGAAGCTTAGAGAAAGGATTTATCCATCCCATAATAGATAAAAGACGAAGCAAGCCTATAATATCATATTCCTCTGTCCCACCACCTGAGTTCATTAAAAAAGAGGAATACATAATAGCCATTAAAAATACGATATAGAATAGGACAGTAATAACATTTCCAAATCGAAACCGATCTGAAATTAAGCCGATAAGAATTCCTAAAGATCCAGCAATGAATAACGGAAATACTGGGGATAATATTAATAGAAGTAGTCCATCCAATAGCCATAGAGGTTGTTTCCCCATAAATGCTACAATTCCAGTGGCAGGAAGAACAAAGATAGCAGTATAAAAGAATTGAATCAAATAGAGACTAAATAGTTTAACAAAAATTATATTTCTTTTCGGAATAGGCAAGGAGGCCAACATATCATAGTCGTTTCCCCCAAATAGCGTTCCTTTTACTTTGGTAAAACCTGTTACAATTCCTAGTAAAGAGGCAATTCCAGCCATTGCATATAAAACCTTATGTAATTGCTCGCCATTTTTAGAATCTAAAAGTATAAAGCTAAAGAAAAAACTATAAATAGATGCTAAAAGACACCCTCCTATAAATATTAAAATTATAGGAACAAGCATAGATACATTTTTAATTTTATCCTTTTTTCGAAAATCAAAGCTTTGAGATAAGCTGACTTTTAATAATGCTAGACCTGGTTTACTCATGAAATAACTCCAAAAAAACATTTTCTAAGGAAGAATCTCCACGAACACTTTCCAAATCTCCACTCGCTATTATCTTTCCATCCTTTATTATAGCAATTTTATTGCAAAGCTTTTCTACCACCTCTAAAACATGCGATGAGAAAAAAATCATGGTTCCTTGACTACAAAGGCTTTTCATAATTTCCTTTAAATCAAAGGAAGCTTTAGGGTCTAATCCCACAAAGGGTTCATCTAGAACCAATAGCTTAGGCTTATGAACTAATGCAGCAATTAATACAATTTTTTGCTTCATACCATGAGAATAATTTTTTATATGATCTGATAATCGATCTTTAATGCCAAATAGATCAGCATATTGATGGATAAGAGAATTTCTTTCTTCTCCAACTCCGTAAATATCACAAATAAAATTAATATAGGAAATTCCACTTAAATTTTCATATACATCTGGATTATCTGGTACATAAGCCATTTTTTGTTTACACTGGATTGGATTTTCTTTTATAGACACACCATCAAGAAGAATCTCCCCTTCTTCAAAGGTATGTATTCCTGTAATACATTTTATCGTGGTAGATTTTCCAGCCCCATTAGGTCCAATAAATCCATAAATATCTCCATCTTCTATTTTAAGATTAATAGAATCTATAGCCTTGGCTTTAGATTTTTTATATGTTTTTGATACTGCCTTTAATTCTAGCATAGCTACACTCTCCTTTATATATTTAGTATAGCATCTTTAAAAATTCTTGTCAATTCATAAAAATTCAAATATATTCAAAAAATGCCATAATTCTTAATTATAATTATATCATTTTACCAAAAAAGAAAAAAGATATACCTTTAAAAAATTAAAATAGACCCTATAAAGTAGACACGAATAAAAAAAGGTGTAGATTCTACTTTGTAGGGTCTTTTTGTCGTTGTATAATATAAACAGAAAGGAAAGAGATGAAATGATATGGGGAACAAATATTTT
>Ga0209694_1003228_pt1 | contig 11186 bp, 7 predicted proteins | sample GluameincwithD2O_FD_187499 | JGI IMG/M metagenome (GOLD analysis project Ga0209694, IMG submission 187499) | Mouse cecum microbial communities from Vienna, Austria - Glucosamine amended microcosms incubated with D2O (SPAdes) (version 2) | ecosystem: Host-associated > Mammals > Digestive system >...
GGGACCCGGCCAACCTGCGGGCCAAAGCCTACGTAGGATTCGAGGACCTGTCGCACGTCGAAGTCACCTCGCTGAAACTGGGGCCGCGCGGCATCACCCACATGTCGTGCGTATTCACGGACGACCTCAACGACACGAACCTCCACCTGCTGACCGATTTCGCCGAAAGAGGCGGCTTCCGCGAAGTCTATGCGACCTACCACGGCCGTGAGGAACGCTGGATGCTTGTGGTGGAATACACCGAAATCAAGGTATCGTTCACGAAAGCAGCCCCGTGGACCCACTCGGCCTGGCTCTATGCCGACGGTCTGAGCGGCACGAAACTGGGCTTCCGCTATCGACCCGAGGGGGCGGCAGACTGGATCGAAGTGCCGCAGGAACAGATCGTCTTCGACGGCGGCTCGTTCTCGACCCAAATCAAAGGACTGGTGCCCGAAACCGCCTACGAAGCGGTGGCATACTCGAACGACGATCTTTCGGAAGTGCAAAAGTTCACCACCGAACCGGCACTGGCGCTGCCCAACGCCGGATTTGAAGAATGGAGCACGCCGAAGAAAGCGCTGTGCCCCTATCTGTCGGAGGACCAGGCATTCTGGGACACCGGAAACCACGGCTCGGCGACCATGGGCGTCAACGTGACGACCAATGCCAACGAACCCCGGCCCGGTTCGGCAGGCACGACCTCGGCCTATCTGCACTCCCAATTCGTGGGCATGGGCACCTTGGGCAAATTTGCGGCCGGCAACATCTTCACGGGCAAATACTTCAAGACCGACGGCACCGACGGCATTCTCAACTTCGGCCGTCCGTTCGCCACCCACCCCATTGCACTGCGCGGCTGGGTGAAGTACCGGCAAGGCCAAATCGACAAGATAGGCAGCAGCCCTGCGGGCATGACGCTGACCACCGACGACATGGACGAAGGGTCGATCTACATAGCGCTCGGCACATGGACCCCGGCGGAATACGGCGGCACCGCAGAATCGCCCGTACAGATACGCACCAAACCGAGCGACCAGCTGCTTTTCGACAAGAACGCCAAAGCCGTCGTCGGCTACGGCGAACGCATTCTGACCGAGAGCATCGGCGAATGGACGCAGTTCACCATCCCGATAGACTGGCGCGACAAGACGACCCCGCCGACGCACATGATAATCGTCGGCTCGGCCTCGCGCTGGGGCGACTACTTCACGGGGTCGACCCAAAGCGGCATGTGGCTCGACGACCTCGAACTGATCTACGACGAAGCCGACCTCGGCGAAAACCGATAACCCCGAAAGCAGCCGGCCCGGAGTGGCAGAGGTCACGGCTTCTGCCAGCGAGGTCCGCAGATTCAGCAATCCGCTGGCGGCACAACGCGTTTCCGGTCCGGCCGGGAACGAACCGCCAGTTATTCAATCCAGTTTGGCTAAAAACTCTTTTTTTCTGCCATTCATTCCAGCGATTGCTACTCAACACCTGCTACGGGCTACCGCCTCTACTCGACGGGAGCCTTGAACGTCGTCGGCACGGAAGGCGGTTCCTGGTGTTCATCGTCCTACGTTGCGGGCAATCACAACGCAGGCGACTTCTGGTTCCACACGGGCAACGTGAATCCGCTCAACAACGGCAACCGGAGCAACGGCCTCCCCGTGCGCTGCGTCCAGCATCTGCGTGCTGCTTTCCCCCTAACGGGCGCAAACCCTCCCCGAACCGCAAAACGAACCCCGCAGACCGTTCATGGCCTGCGGGGTTCGCTATGACTTGAGGATGACCGCGGCTAACGCCCGGCCCTCTTGCAATATTCGTGGTAATACTCCAACACGTCGTCGACATAAGCCTGCGTCATACCGCAGCCTGTGAAACGCCCGCAGCGGACGAGCTCGGACTCGTAATACTCGGGCAGGGCCTTCAAACTGAGATAATCGAGGACCGTGTCCCACGAATCGGGGTTGCGGCCGTCGCGGCGGGCCAGACGCCGCGCATCGCGGACATGACCGAGCCCGCTGTTATAACACGCCAACATGATACTCATGCGGTCCCTGGCCGGAGTATTCTCCGCCATCTGGAGCGCGTCGACGATACTCGACAAGAGCTGGTTGGCGAGCCGGACGTTGATTTGAGGGTCGGCGATCAACTCGACGGGCACGCCGAACTGCCGGGCCACGGAAGGCATGACCTGCATGAGCCCGCGCGCGCCGCGCGGCGAGACGAGGTGCGAACGGAAACGCGACTCGTGGTAAGCCATAGCCGAAATGAGCCGCCAGTCGTGGCCCTCCTCCTCGCTGATATGACGAATCAGCTCGTCGTAAGGCGAAATGACGTAATCGCCCTCCATGAGCAGCGAATAATCGGGCCCGATGGTATCGGAAGCCAAAGCCGGAACGGTCCAGCGGGTATGGAACCCGCAGAACGAAGTCAGCACCATCAGACACGAAAAAATCAGAACGCTCTTTCTGAACATACAAAAACGGTTTGCGGGCAGCTTATGCCGTGCAGAACAATACGCTAATCATAGAAACCCCACGAGATGCCTATCTTGAACATGCCGGGATTGAGCGGATAATTGGCGACGGAGAAATACTCGCCGTTGCCGAACAAACCCCTGTTGACATGCTGATACTTCAAGAAAATGCGCATCCTTTTCCACTTGGCCATCGCGAAAGCGTCGACGTAAGGGTAATTTCCCACCTCGACCTCGCGCTGGTTGTAGAAGGCAGACAAGGCCGGATTGTAACTCGGGGCCCGATACCTGGTGTGGTAACGGCCGTCCAGCCCGATCTGCAGCCGCAGCACGTCGCGCACCACCCAGAACTCGTAATAATACGACAGGTAGGCGCCCAACAGCGGCACGGGTACAACTTCCTGATTGGTACTCCACTGCAACAATACCCTGTTGTCTAAGTGAAATCCGCCGAAACGGAAATCCTTGCGGGCGTACACGCTCGTGAGGCTGACGGTACCGTCGTGCTGGGCGATACGGCTGTCGGCGCCGTAGTAGACCTTGCTGCCGACAACGCCCTGCTGCAATCCCGCCTCGAAGGCGAAATCGGGGACGGCGAACCGGACCTCGAAACGAGTTTCATTCTCCTTGTCCAAAGGAGCGGACCACCGGTAGTGGTTCGAGAAGAGATTCTCCTGCCAGTAAGAGGGCGTGCGGCGGTTCATCGAAAACCGCCCTTCGAGAATCAGGGGGTGTCGGCGGATGAATCCCGTGAGCGCCAGGTGAGCGCCTATTTCGAGATCGCCGCCTCTGTATCCCGACGGGTAGAACCTGAGGTTGGCATCCCAGTCGACATACTTCTTTATTTTGCCTCCGACCGACCCGTAGGCGAAGTAGCTGGTCTTCTTCACCCTGCGGTATTTTCCGGTCAGGTAGTCGTCCATCGCGAACTGCGAATAGGCGTGCAGGTCCAGACCCACGCCCGCATCTATCGTGCCGACCACCCCGTTGCGGTCCCACGGCTGGGCCTGCACGAAAACGCGGTTGGAAATGACCCGCTCGTAGAGCGAATCGCGCGACTGCGCCGGGTTGATGAACCAATCGTCGTAGTAACTGCCCGTGGCCGAGACGAAATTGCCCTCCTCGTCGCGGTAGTCGCGGTCGTTGACGTAGTCGGCCCGACGGTCGGTGTAGACCTTGCTCCACGAACTGTACTGGAACGAATGGCCGATGTAGACCGCCGAAAGCCCCGCCATCGAAAAATCGCTTTCGGTCATCCGCTGCAACGGGATGCCGTAAGACTGCGTGAGGAAAAAGGCATTGTTGCGGTAGATGTTCCTCGCCTCGGCGTCGGCCAACTTCATGGGCACGCCCGAAGGATGCTGGAACGTAGTGTCGGCGATGGCCCAGATACCGACCACACCGCCGTTTTCCTGCTGCTCGATGTGGTTGTTGTAGTAGGCCGCGTGGACCGAATAACGCTTGCCCGTGTGGCTGAAAGCGACGGAGAGGTTGTGGTTCTTGGTCCGCGACCAAGCGTACAACCCCCGCGTACCGCGCGCCTTGTAATCGACGTTGAAACCCGTGGACGGCGAAACGTTCTGCGCGAGCATGATGTTGAAATTCTCCTCGCGGTAACGCTTCTGGCCCGACTCGATGTAACCCATGCGGATGAGCGGCCGCTTGGTATTGTAGAACGGCACGCTGCGCATGTCGTAGATATAGGCGTAGTAGGGAGAGGCAAAACTGAAGTCAAAGAACTGCGGCCGCCGGAAGTAGTCGAGCGGCATCGAGGTCTGCCCGAGGGCGCCCTGCGCCATGTCGCCCACCCCCTCGCGGTAGAACGGATAGTCGATCCGGAAATCCATAAGGGTGGTGTCCAGCGGTCCGATTTCCACGCGGTTGTAATCGGGGTCGATGTGCCACTTGAAGTTGTTGAGCGCCCGGACCGAATCGCTGAAAAAATAGGATTCGAGCGGCTTGCGGATACGCTTTTTCTTCTTGGTGGTGTCCTGCGGCTGTTCGGCGCCCTCCTCGTCCTGGGTCTCGTAGGGGTTGTTGCCGTAGAGGTTGGTCTGCTCGCCGCGCTGCTGCGCCCGCAGGATAGTCCGGGCGTCCAGCTGAGCCAGCGCGCTCGCGGGAACCGCCGTCAGCAACCCCGCCAGCAGAGTACGAACCAATTTTCTCGACAACCTCGACATACACCGGAGGCGGAAATCCGCCGCAAAGATAACAATTTAATTTTCAGCCTGCTTTTTCCGTTTCACACCATTCGTGTTCCGCACGGTCCTATTTCGTGGGCCACAAGGGTTCAGCTTTCCGAATGCGTGCGGCAGGCGGCCCACCGGACCAGCGACACGAACACGTAAAGCGCCACGACGACCGGAATGGCCCGCAACTGCAACACGGCGAGCAACACGGCGCTCACCGCCAAAAACGAATAACGTATTTCATTCCCTTTCCACCCGTAATGGGCGAACTTGAGGGCGAACATCCGCACGGGCGAGACCATCAACGCCCCGACGGACCAAGCCGCGAGTACCACCGCCTCGCGCGAAACCGCCAGCCCGTAACGCTCGGCCAACAGCCCCAGCGAAGCGCAGAAAAGCGCCGCGGCAGGCGACGGAAGCCCGCAGAACTCGGTATGCTGCGAATCGTCGATGTTGAACTTGGCGAGCCGCAAAGCCGCGCACGCCGCAAACACGAAGACCAAAAATCCGGCCCACTCGGGCAACAGACCGCCGGCCGACCGCCCGTAAAGCACATAGAGAACCGCCGCGGGCAGGAACCCGAACGAAATGTCGTCGGCCAACGAATCGAGCTCGCCGCCTATCGGCCCCTCCTGCCGCAGAAGACGCGCCGCGAACCCGTCGAAGAAATCGAAGACGGCCGCGGCGGCCATGAACCCGAAAGCCGCCGTCAGATTGCCCCGCGAGAGAGCCGCCACGGCGCCCAACGCCCCGCAGAAGAGGTTGGAGAGGGTCAGCAGATTGGGTATGGTAAAGAGTTTTATCCGCATGGGAAAGGTGAAATTTAATTCCACGTAGGCGGCAAAGTTACGAAAATATTTTTATCTTTGTAGTTACAATCCGACATAACAGCAAGCATTATGGCAAGCAACAGATACTGCGTCATCATGGCGGGCGGCATCGGCTCGCGCTTCTGGCCCAAGAGCCGGCAGTCGATGCCCAAACAGTTCCTCGACATCCTGGGGACAGGGAAGTCGTTCATCCGCCACACCTACGAACGTTTCGAGAAAATCGTCCCGCCGGAAAACTTCCTGGTGGTGACCAACCGCAAATACAAGGACCTGGTGCTGCAGCACCTGCCCGAGCTCACCGAACGGCAGGTGCTGTGCGAACCCGTAGGCCGCAACACGGCCCCGTGCATCGCCTATGCGGCCTACACGCTGCTGGGGCAGAACCCCGACGCCGAGATGATCGTCACCCCGTCGGACCACCTGATACTCAACGAAGACGACTTCCGGGCCATCATCGGCGAATGCCTCGAATTCGCAGACAGGCACGACGCGCTGATGACCGTGGGCATCAAACCCACGCGTCCCGACACGGGCTACGGCTACATCCAGGTGTCGGACGCGCAGCCCGTGAGCAAAGTGAAGTGCTTCACCGAGAAACCCGACCTCGAACTGGCGCAGACGTTCCTGCAATGCGGCGAATTCTTCTGGAACTCGGGCATCTTCGTCTGGAAAGTGAAGAACATCGTTGCAGCGTTCGAGAAATACCTGCCCGAACACCACGCGCTGTTCAGCGGACTGATGCGCGCGCTCGGCACCGATGCCGAACGGAACATCGTGGAGATGGTGTTCTCGGAGTGCCGCGCCATCTCGATAGACTACGGCATCATGGAAAAGGCCGACAATGTCTATGTCCGCTGCGGCGAATTCGGCTGGAGCGACGTGGGAACCTGGGGCTCGGTCTACCAACATTCGCGCAAGGACCGCTACGCCAATGCCGCGCCCGACGAGGGCTGCTACCTCTACGACACACGCTCGTCGATCATCTCGCTGCCCAAGGACAAAATCGCCGTCATCAGCGGACTCAAGGAATACATCGTGGTCGACACCGACGACGTGCTGATGATCTGCCCCCGCGCCGAGGAACAGAACATCAAGAAGTTCATCGACGAAGTGAAGTACAAGAACGGCGAAAAACACATCTGAGCCTTGGCACTCTACGACCTTTTCTGCCGACACCCCCGGATTGCGACCGACACCCGGCGAATCGAACCCGGCTCGCTCTTCTTCGCCCTGCGGGGCGCCACGTTCGACGGCAACAAATTCGCCGCCGAAGCGCTGGCCAAGGGGGCGGCCTATGCGGTGGTCGACGACCCCGCGGCCGCGGCCGACGAACGCATCGTGCTGGTCGACAACGTGCTCGAAGCCTTGCAGGAACTCGCGCGCGAACACCGGCGGGCCCTGGGCATCCCGATTCTTGCCGTGGCGGGCAGCAACGGCAAGACCACGACCAAGGAACTGGTAAGCCGCGTGCTGGCCGAGGGATTCGAGGTCTGCGCCACACAGGGCAATCTGAACAACCACATCGGCGTACCGCTCACGCTGCTCTCCATGACGCGCGAAGTGCAGTTCGGCGTGGTCGAAATGGGTGCCAGCGCCTGCGGCGAAATCGCGCGGCTGGCCGCCATCGCCGAACCCAACTACGGCATACTGACCAACATAGGCCGCTCGCACCTGGAGGGCTTCGGCGGCCCCGAGGGCATCCGGCGCGGCAAAGGCGAACTCTACGACTTTCTGGCGGCTCACGGCGGGCGCGTCTTCGTGCGCGAAGAAGACCCGGTGCTGACGGAGATGGTCGCCGAACGCAGCGGACTGGCCTGCGAACCCTACTCCGAACGGCTGGCCGACGGCATCGAGAGCCGGCTGGCGGGCGACTACAACCGCTACAACATAGCGGCGGCCGTGGCCATAGGCCGCTACTTCGACATCGACGAGGAGCGGATGCGCCACGCCATTGCGAGCTACACCCCCGACAACAACCGCTCGCAGCGGCTCGAAACCGCGCGCAACACACTGGTGGTCGACTGCTACAACGCCAATCCGTCGAGCATGCGGGCCGCCGTCGGCGACTTCCTGGCCGAAGCGCCCGGTCCGCGCACGCGCCGCATCCTGATATTGGGCGACATGCTCGAACTGGGCGAGTGGTCGGCCGAAGAACATGCCGCGGTACTGCGGCAGGCGATGCAGGACCCCGCGGCCGAACTCTATCTGGTCGGCCCCCGCTTTGCCGAAGCCTATGCGGCGTCCGCAATGGCGGAGACCGGACGCGCCACCCTCTATCCCTCGCGGACCGAGCTGGCCGAAGCCCTGCGCTCGCACCCCGTCGCCGACGCGCTGGTGCTGCTGAAAGGCTCGCACGGAATCGGGCTGGAAAAGGTGGTAGAACTGCTCTGACCCGGCCGCAGGCCCCGACGAACCCACGACGAACCGCCCTCCGGTCCGTCGTATTTTTTGCAGGAGCGGCGGGCAGTTCCGAAATTATTGCGTATTTTTGTTCCGAGAATCCAAAAAACAACCCTATGACACTCAACGAATACCAACGGCACGCACTCGAAACGGCCATCTACCCGGCCGAAAGCCGCATCGTCTACCCGACGCTCGGACTGACGGGCGAAGCGGGCGAAGTGGCCGACAAGGTCAAGAAAGTCATCCGCGACGGCCACCGCGAATTCACGCCGGAGAAGAAAGCCGAAATCATGAAGGAAATCGGCGACGTGCTGTGGTACTGCGCGACCCTCTCGCACGACCTGGGCTACGAACTGGAAGAAGTGGCGCAGACCAATGTCGACAAACTCCGCTCGCGCATGGAACGCAACCGCATCGCGGGCAGCGGCGACAACCGATAGACGATTTCATAATTAAGAATGAAAAATTAAAATCGGGAGGGGGCGTGCAGGTTTTCCCGTCTCGGCACAGGCGGCATTCCCACACGGCTCTTTATCGAACATCCGGTTCGCCTAAAATACGATGAACAATTTTTAATTCTTAATTTTTCATTTCTAATTTCGAGAGACAATCATGGAAGAAAACAACCCTACTTCGCTGCCGGAGAACGCCTACCGCGAACTCAAGCCCGGCGAAGAATATACGCCCCTGATGCCGGCGGCCTCGGCCCCGCGCGAAGTGACGCCCTACTCGGTGACGATGGGCGTAATCATGGCCGTGGTCTTCTCGGCCGCGGCGGCATTCCTCGGCCTGAAAGTCGGGCAGGTCTTCGAGGCGGCGATACCCATCGCCATCATTGCCGTAGGCATGGGCAACGTGCTGGGCAAGAAGAACATGCTCGGGCAGAATGTCATCATCCAATCCATCGGCGCGTCGTCGGGCGTCATCGTTGCAGGAGCGATCTTCACCCTTCCGGCGCTCTACATCCTCGGGCTCGACGCCGCATTCTGGCAGGTCTTCCTCTCGTCGCTTTTCGGCGGACTGCTGGGCATCGTACTGCTGATTCCGTTCCGCAAGTACTTCGTCAAGGAGATGCACGGCAAATACCCCTTCCCCGAAGCGACGGCCACCACCGAAGTGCTCGTCTCGGGCGAAAAGGGCGGCTCGCAGGCCAAACTGCTGGCCGCGGCCGGACTGATCGGCGGTCTTTACGACTTCGTCGTGGGCACGTTCGGGCTTTGGACCGAATCGGTATCGACGCGCATCTGCTCGTGGGGCGCCATGGCCGCCGAGAAGTTCAAGGTGGTCTTCAGCGTAAACACCTCGGCCGCCGTGCTGGGCTTAGGCTACATCATCGGACTGAAATACGCCCTCATCATCACGGCCGGGTCGGCCCTGGTGTGGTTCATCATCGTTCCGGTGGTGGGCTCGCTGGCCGAAGCGCTCGACCCCGCCGTCATGGCGTCGCTTCTGGGCGTCACGCGCGACGACCTGCTGGCCGACCCGCAGCGCCTGCTCTCGGCCGAAAATCTCTTTCAGTTCATCGGCAAACCGCTGGGCATCGGCGGCATCGCGATGGCGGGCATCATCGGCATCATCCGCCAGTCGAAGATCATCCGTCAGGCCGCCGCGCTGGCCGTCGGCGAACTCTCGCCCAAAAAGTCGGCAGCCGTGGAAACGACCGAACGCACGCAGCGCGACCTGCCGATGAAGCTCATCCTGTCGGTTCTCATCGCCGCACTGCTCACCTCGTTCGTATTCTTCCGTTTCGGCCTGCTCGGCAACGGATTCCAGAGCGTCGTCGCGCTTCTTATCGTATTCGTCATAGCGTTCCTCTTCACCACCGTTGCGGCCAACGCCATAGCCATCGTGGGCACCAACCCCGTGTCGGGCATGACGCTCATGACTCTCATCATCAGCTCGCTCGTGCTGGCGAGCATCGGGCTCAGCGGCGCCGAGGGCATGACCGCCGCGCTCATCATCGGCGGCGTGGTATGCACCGCCCTATCGATGGCGGGAGGCTTCATCACCGACCTCAAGATCGGCTACTGGCTCGGCACCACGCCGCGCAAACAGGAGGCGTGGAAATTCCTCGGCACGGTAGTGTCGGCAGCCACCGTGGCGGGCGTAATGATCGTATTGAACGACTCTTACGGCTTCGTAGGCGAGAACGCTCTCGTCGCCCCGCAGGCCAACGCGATGGCCGCAGTGATACAACCTCTCATGACGGGCGGCGAAACACCGTGGATACTCTATTTCATGGGAGCCGCGCTTGCGCTGGTGCTCACGGCTATCGGCGTTCCCGCGCTGGCATTCTCGCTGGGAATGTTCATCCCCATGTATCTCAACGCCCCGTTGGTCATCGGCGGACTCATCGCATGGTTCGTCTCGAACCGCAGCAAGGACGGAGCGTTGAACAAGGCGCGCTTCGATCGCGGTACGCTCATTGCTTCGGGATTCATCGCGGGCGGCGCCCTGATGGGCGTGGTGAGCGCGGTGCTGAACTACCTCAATTTCGACTGGAAACTGACGGGATGGGCAGAATCGAACGGCGCGGAGTGGCTCAGCCTCACAATGTATGCCGCACTCATCGTCTACTTCGCATGGCACACCCTGCGGGCGAGAAAGGAGGACTAAATAAAATCAAGCCCCGCTTTAACATTATTAAACCGGAACTTAATATCGTTTAACTTCGATTAAATATTATTGAACATGGATTTAAAAGATAGATTTCTGAAATACGTATCGTTCGACACGCAGTCGGACGAGAACAGCGCTACGTTCCCCTCGACCGAAAAGCAGCTCGTGCTGCTCAACCACTTGGCCGACGAGATGCGAAGCCTCGGTTTGCAGGACGTCACCGTCGACAAATACGGCTACGCCATGGGTACGATCCCCGCCTCGGAGGGTTGCGAGAATGCCCCCGTCATAGGGTTCATCTCGCATGTCGACACCTCGCCCGACATGAGCGGCAAAGACGTAAAGCCGCATGTCATAGAGAATTACGACGGAGGCGACATCATGCTCAATGCCTCGCTCACCATGCGCACGGCCGATTTCCCCGAGCTCCCGCTCTTCAAGGGCCACACCATCATCCACACCGACGGCACCACCTTGCTCGGAGCCGACGACAAGGCGGGTTGCGCCGAGATAATGACCGCCGCCGAGTATCTCATGTCGCACCCCGAGATAAAGCACGGCAAGATCCGTTTGGGATTCACTCCCGACGAGGAGATCGGCCGCGGCGTGGACTACTTCGACGTGGAGGCCTTCGGCGCCGACTTCGCATACACGATGGACGGCGGTTACGAGGGCGAGCTGGAGTACGAGAACTTCAACGCG
>Ga0209694_1003229_pt1 | contig 11180 bp, 20 predicted proteins | sample GluameincwithD2O_FD_187499 | JGI IMG/M metagenome (GOLD analysis project Ga0209694, IMG submission 187499) | Mouse cecum microbial communities from Vienna, Austria - Glucosamine amended microcosms incubated with D2O (SPAdes) (version 2) | ecosystem: Host-associated > Mammals > Digestive system >...
GACCCGGACGCAGAGAACGTTACTTTTTCCCGACTACCTGCACACGACATCCCGGCGGGAACGTAATGAGGCTGTCAAGCTCCTGTCCTTGTTCGAGGTAAAAGCGGACAATCGGACGTTCCAGATTAGGGAAAACGCCATTCCAGGAAATAGTTTCAAGCATTTCGCAAATGCGCTGGGCCTCCGATTTTGGGGTATCGCCAAAATCTACAGTGTATTGAACAAGACCACCCATAAAATACTCTCCTTTCTATAGATTCCCGGCGGCGGGGCAACGCCGCCGGGACCAGTATAGCAGAAGGGAGAAAGAAAGGGAATAGACCATGCTTGAAATTGTACCTATGACACTGAAAGAGGCAAACGCATTTGTGGAGCAGAACCACCGACACCACGGACCGGTTGTGGGCCACAAGTTTTCCATTGGCCTGTCAGATGGGGAGAAAATCGTGGGTGTTGCTATTGTAGGCCGTCCGGTTGCCCGGCACCTGGACGACGGGTGGACGCTGGAGGTCAACCGGCTTTGCACGGACGGGACCAGCAACGCCTGTTCCATGCTGTACGCTGCCGCGTGGAGAGCGGCCCGTGCCATGGGATACAAAAAACTGGTGACTTACATCCTGGAGAGCGAGAACGGGGCGAGCCTCCGCGCCGCCGGATGGAAATGCGTGGGACAGGCCGGGGGCCTGCGGTGGACCGGGAAGCGCCGCCCGGAGGTGGACCTATACCCGGCGCAAATGAAAATAAGATTTGAAAAGGAGGGGTGACGAGTGGCGAGGAAAAAAGAGTACCCCGGCGGCTTCCGGCTGACGCTGGCGACGGCGCGGCGGCTGGCCGTCCAGGAGTTCGGGACGGCAAAGGGCCTGGAGCCGGACCGGGGGACGTGCCTGGAAGGGTTCTTCACTATGCAGATGGGGAACATGGGCGTATCCATCTGCCCGGACCTGGGAATGAGCGGGTGCATCGTGGTCCGGGCCGGGCTGTGTACGGCAAGCCATACCTGTGTCGGCTACTTCAACCGGGAGACGCTGGAGCCGGACTTTGATGTGATGGACAAGTACGAGCAGCAGGAGAAGCGCGAGGCGCTGGAAACCTGGGTGGGAGACATCGGCCCGGATGACTGCCACAAGCGGATTGATGAAGTGTGGAACAGGAGGTAGCGGACATGAACACAATCTACAAACCGAAGGGCGCGGCGGCGGAGTACGGCGACTACGCCGTGAACATCTACACCGGATGCCCCCACCGCTGCTACTACTGTTTCGCGCCCCAGGTCCTCCACCGGGACCGGGAAGCGTTTCACTCCTGCGTGGAGCCGCGCAAGGGAATTGTGGAGGAACTGCGGCGGAAACTGGAGCGGGAGAAAATCACTGGGAAGCTGGTCCACCTGTGCTTCACCTGTGACCCGTATCCCACCGGCTGCGACACGACCACCACGCGGGAGGTCATTCAGACGTTGAAGGAGTTCGGGAACCACGTCCAGATTCTCACCAAAGGGAGCGGGATTTGCGACTTTGACCTGCTGGACGGCGGGGATTGGTACGGCGTGACCATATCCTGCGGGTGGCCTATGGAAGATGCGGCGGAGCCCGGAGCGGTCAGCCTGGAAAGCCGCCTGTATGACCTGGAGGAAGCGAAGCGCAGGGGGATTAACACATGGGTATCGTTCGAGCCGGTCCTTGATCCGGAAGCCGTACTGGCGTGTATTTATGGATGCGCGTACTTCATCGACAAAGTAAAAGTCGGGAAGCTGAACTACCACCCGTCGGACATCGACTGGGGACAGTTTGGCCGCAACGCCGAAATGATGTGCCGGGAGCTGGGTCTGGACTACTACATCAAGGACAGCCTGCGGGCGGAAATGGACAAGCCGTGAGCGGCGGAGCGGACTTCACCCGGACCTGCGAGGGGTGCGAGTACATACGGACAGAGCCGTGGCCGGTCAAGGGAAGCTACAGCGAAAAGACTATTGCTTTTCGGTGCTTTGCGCCGGGGAAACACAAGGGCTATCACATGGGGACTACCTACCTCCTGCCCTACGTCCCGGCGTGGTGTCCGCTGATGGAGCAGGAATCGGAAGGGAGCGGGACATGAGCGTATGCAAAGACTGTGGCCGGGAAATCGACTGGATGCGGACGGAGGAAGGGCGGTATATCCCGGTGGACCCGGAGCCGGAATTTGTTATTGAGGGCGGCGGGGACGAGCATTTCTACACAGAGGAAGAGGGCTTGCTTACCGGACGGCTGGCGAGGCCGGAGGAAGTGCAGACCAGGGAAGCCAAAATCAATACACCGCTGGGGTTTGTACCGCACTGGCGGACCTGCCGGGCGCGGCGGAAAGGATGGTAAAACGGTGAGACATGGAAATGGTGCTACTGGGTGACGCTCTGGAGCAGCTGCGGACGCTGGAGACAGAGAGCGTGCATACTTGTGTAACATCCCCGCCCTATTACAACCTGCGGGACTACGGAACAGCTGGTCAGATTGGAGTAGAGACCACGCCGGAGGAATACATAGACAATCTGGTGGCTGTGTTCCGGGAGGTTAGGCGCATACTGCGCCAGGACGGGACCCTGTGGCTAAACATTGGGGATAGCTACGCGACAAAAACGGGACAGTATGCACCAAATTTGTCAAAAAGGAACGTCTGCGGAAAATCGTCAAGAGGAACACCGGAAGGGTACAAGCACAAAGACCTGATAGGTATTCCGTGGATGCTGGCTTTTGCCCTGCGGGCGGATGGGTGGTATTTGCGGCAGGATATTATCTGGCAGAAGCCAAACGCCATGCCGGAGAGCGTAAGGGACCGATGCACAAAGAGCCATGAGTATATATTTCTGCTGGCAAAAAGCGAAAGATACTATTTTGACCACGAGGCAATCAGGGAGCCGCGTATCAGCCGTAAATGTGACGCCCGCCCTGTGGCGGGAAGCAAGGGAGCGTTCGGGCCGCGTCAAGCACGATTGCGCGGGTCGGGAAACATCCAGAAAAAGTACAGGCCAACACCAGGAGGAAAACACCTGGGCGGGAACATCCCATACACCGGAGAAAGCCCGTTGCGAGGCAGACGGGACGTGTGGACCGTTGCGACAAGAGGGTGCAAGGGGGAACACTTTGCCGTATTCCCGGAACAGCTGATAGAGCCTTGTGTACTGGCCGGATGCCCGGAAGGTGGGACCGTGCTGGACCCATTCACCGGGAGCGGGACGACTGGAGCGGTGGCAAAGCGCCTGCGCCGTAGTTTCATAGGAGTGGAAATCAACCCGGACTACTGGGAAATGGCACAAAAAAGAATCTCCACAACAATGGCAGAGTATGAACAACTGATGATGTGAAAGGACGGTGAAATCATGGAAAAGGTGAGATACATAAAAGTCGGGGTAGGACAAGCCCCGAAGCATCGGCAGGTGAGCCTGCGGACGTGGCTTGCACGGCTGAACGGCTGGACCGTGGCGTGGTATGCGTTCCTGGCGGTGGCCGGGGTCCTGCTGCATAAGCTGGGCGCGGCCTATGCTCTGCGGGAGCGGGGGTATTACGCCGTCGGCGGCGAGGCGCTGGCCTTGCTTCTGCCCGTGTTCTACTACTGCGCGGCGGTAACTGTCCGGGACATCATCAAGGACTGGAGGGAGAGACGTTGAGCGGGATTCAACTTAGTCCAGCGGAAGAAATCATCGTGGACAATTTCGCGGGCGGAGGTGGCGCGTCAACGGGAATGGAACTGGCGACGGGGCGCATTGTGAAAATTGCAATCAACCACGACCCGGACGCTATTCTGATGCACAAAACAAACCACCCGCGCACCCGGCACCTGCAAGCCTCTGTGTGGGACGTGGACCCGGTGAAGGAGTGCGGCGGATGCCCGGTGGGGCTGGCGTGGTTCTCCCCGGACTGCAAGCACTTCTCCAAGGCAAAGGGCGCGGCCCTGGTGGACCGGAATATCCGGGGGCTGGCGTGGATTGTCCTGCGCTGGGCCGGGACCGTCCGCCCCCGCGTGATTATCCTGGAAAACGTGGAGGAATTTCAGACTTGGGGACCGGTCAGACGGGGGAAGCCTATCAAGAAAAAGGCGGGCCAGACCTTCCAGCGGTGGAAAAAACAGTTATCAGACCTGGGGTATACCATCGAACACCGGGAGCTGGTGGCGGCGGACTACGGAGCGCCGACTACCCGCAAGCGCTTTGTGCTGGTGGCGAGGTGTGACGGACGGCCTATTGCGTGGCCGGAGCGGACCCACAACAAAGACGGGGCCGACGGCCTGCCGAAGTGGAGGGCGGCGGCGGAAGTTATCGACTGGAGCCAGCCGTGCTACTCCATATTTGCCACGAAGGAGGAAATCAAAAGCCGGTACGGTGTCACGGCGGTCAGGCCGCTTGCGGACAACACCATGCGGCGCGTGATTCGTGGAGTGGACAAGTTTGTGATAAGGGCCAAGACGCCGTACATCGTGCCGTGGACTGTGACAAACACCTGTAATTCGGTGGGAAGTCAGGTAACGGCCCCGGTCCATACCGTCACCACGGCGGGAAATCAGATCCTTCTTTCCCCGGCGCTGATTCAATACCACACGGAGCAGAGCGAGAACGTGCGGGGGCAGAGCGTGGCGGAGACGCTGCGGACCGTGGACGCCTCCAACCGCTACGGATTGATTGCGGCAAACCTGGTGGAGTATTACGGGAACGGGAATCCGCTGAACGTGGCGGAGCCGATGCGGACCGTGACCTCCCACGACCGGGAAGCCATGACGCTGACACATATCTGCAAATTCAAGGGGCAGAACATCGGCCAGGACCAGCGGGAACCGCTGCAAACCATCACGGCCAGCGCCGGGGAGTTTGCAGAAATCCGCACGGAAGTACGGACCTACGAGCCGGGCACGGATATGGGACACTGGCCGGAAATACGGGCGCTGTTGAATCGCTTCTGCGGGTATGACCTGAAAGACAACGAAGCGCTGACGCTGGACGTGGGAGGGACCGACTATTTCGTTGCGGACATCGGCCTGCGGATGCTGACGCCGAGGGAGCTTTACAACGCTATGGGCTTTCCGCCTGACTACATCATCGACCGGGACTACACAGGCCGCGCATATGGCAAGAGCAAACAGGTGGCCCGTTGCGGGAACGCGGTGTGTCCGCCTATGGCAGAGGCCGTCGTGCGGGCAAACCTGCCGGAGTGGTGCGGGAAGAAACTGCGGACGATGGAAGAGCTGGAAAGAGCGGTGTCGGCATGACGAGCTATGTCTTTATGTGGGAAGAGCCGACCGGAGAACGACGCTGGGAGGCCGTCACGGAAAAGCAGTATGCCGGATTCCTGGAGCAGCTTTTGAACAGAGGCGTACACCCGGCAACGGTCATGGTAGCTTACGCCCCGATACTCTTCCGTTGGGTGTGGAAAAAATTCCACAAGGGGCTTTCTGACGTGTATTTTCAAAAAATCAATGAGGAAATATACGGGACCGAGCCAGCGCCGGAGAACGCACACAAGCCCGTCGATGTTCCGGTAGAGCAGAAGCCGGAAACAAAATTCGGATGGATTGCGCCAGATGGGCGATTCTTTGGGTGCGGATACGGAGGCCATACCAGCGAGGCCAGGCGGATTGTCGGAGAGATTCGGGACATACGCGACCCGGAGCGCCACCTTGAAAATCTTGGGTGGGCAAAGGTATTCAAAGGTCTGGAGGCAAGAGAGCGATACAGCGTCGGCATGGGAGAAGGGAAAAAGCTGACGGATGCCCAGTTGGTAGAGCTTCAAAGGATGGGCCTTGACAATGCGCACGGGGTATCGCTGTTGCTATGAAGAAGAAAAGGAGCAAGCCGCCCGCCAATGCCACGGCCTGGTGCGCCCTGCATGAACGGCTGATGAACGATGTTTACATACGGCGGCGGGGGTGCGTGATGCGGCGGTGCAAGCACCTACACTGGCTGAACGGCGAGGGCCGGAAACACGATGGATACCCAGTAAACGGGTCCAAATAAACGAGAAGTGAGGAAAAGAAAATGGTAGACATCAAGGGATTGGACAAGGCGCGGGTCCTGAAAGCTCTGTACGACCACAGCCACGTCCAGGGGAGCGGATTCTTGCAGGCCGTCCCCGATGGGGTAGTCACGGTGGAGCATTGCGCCGGGCTGCTGGCGAAGTACAGCTATTTCGACTACCTGCACGGGCGGGTGCTGAAAGTGGACCTGTCCGGGGACGAGTTCGACGAGCGCCTGTATGACCGGGATTGCGGCGAGGGCGCGGCGCAGAAGGCCGTCGATTCCGTCCGGGCAGAGCGGGAGAACAGCGGGGACGCCGACAAGGGAGAGCCGGAGGGCGGCGAGGACACCGCCGGGAGCGCGGAGAGCGAGAAGAAGGGGCCGACCATGGGCGAAAAGGTGGAGCAGGTGAAGGAGGCCACCGGGAAAATCACGGACATTTTGATGGAGCTTCCGCCCGATGTGAGCGCGGCCACCGCTATGTACCTGAAAATGGTGCTGCCGGGACCGCCTATGATGGGCGGACTGGCCGGGCTGATGATGGGCGGGCCGCTTACGTCGCCGCTGTTCAGGACGTTCGACATGAGGGGGCCGAAGGAGCGGGAAATTATGAAAGCGGATGTTCCGTTCCCGTTCAAGGGCCGGTTCGGATAAAAGAAAACGCCCTGCGTAAGCCTCCTACAGCTTGCGCAGGGCGGACGCCCCGGAGGGCGACCAATCAAGTACGCTATATATTGTACCACACTCCGGGGACAGATACAAGGGGGAAACCATGCGCTGCGGCGCATTTCGGGCTTGTATGGGATAGTAACTTAACGACCACGGGGGAGGTGCTGCCGGTATGCGGACGGTGTACCGGGAAAAGAAGTATACCTGCGGGGAATACCTGGATGTGTATATCTATCCGGTTTTTGAGACGGGAAAGCTGGGCGGAGGGAAGCGGGCGAAAAAGAAGCCCTCCACAGAGGCCCAAAAGAAGCTCAACCAGAGGCACCGGGAAGAAAAGCTGGTCCGTCTCCTTCACGCAAACTTCACGCCGGAGGACCTGGAAATCCATCTGACCTACAAGGGGGAGCAGCCGGGGAGCGACGAGGAAGCCGCCCGTAACCTGCGCAACTACATCCGGCGGATTCAGCGCTTACGGAAAAAGCTGGGCCTGCCGCCCCTGAAATACATAGCCGTCACCGAGCGGGGCAAGCGGGGCGGACGGTATCACCACCACATCACCGTCAATGGCGGGATAGACCGGGATACCCTGGAAAGCATGTGGGAATATGGCTACGCAAACTCCCGCCGTCTGCAATTCACCGAGGACGGGCTTGCCGGGCTGGGGAACTACATCGCGAAGTCTCCCGTTGGGGGGAAAGCGTGGACGGCCTCTAAAAATCTGACGGACCCGGAGCCGAGAACGCGGGACGGGCGCATATCCGGGAGCAAGGCGCGGGAGCTGGCTAAAAGCCTGGAGAGCGGAGAGAAATTCGCAAAGTTTGAGCGCCTTTATCCCGGCTATCTTATGTCGGCGGCGGAGGCTTTTCACAACGACGTGAACGGCGGGTGCTACCTGGTGGCACGGTTCTACAGGAAGGACGGGAAGTTTATCCGTCCGAAGCAAAAACCGAAGCAGAGGAAGCGGGAAGGGAGGAAAACAGAATGAGCATGGTAGAGCTGCCCGGCGGCGGGTACGCCACAGATAGCGAGGCACTGAACGCGCTGGCGGCGGAGGCCAGGAGGCGGGGCGTCAGCTACGGACACCTGGTAGCAAGAACAACCGAATGGGAGCGGGCCGAGATTATCCGGGACTACTGTGCGGGTAGGCGGAGGAAAGCGAGGAAAAAGTGATGGGTGTGGACGTGAAGGACCTGCCGCCCGCCTATCAGGCCCAGGCTTTGCGGAAGCTCATGGAGCGGGAGCGGCGGAAGCAGCGCGCGCCTCTCCCCTCCCCCGCCGATGCACCAACCGGCGGCGGGCGGAAGTATCACAACAAGCCAACCGAGCGGGTGACACCTGCCGGGAATGTCCTGCGGTTTGACAGCCAGAAGGAGGCGCGGCGGTTCGATGAACTGTCTGCGCTGGAGCGGGCCGGGACAATCCGGGACCTGCGGATGCAGGTTGACTTCACCTTGCAGGAAGCCTACACCGACGGCGAGGGACACCGGGTGCGAGCCATCCGGTACAGGGCGGATTTTACATACGAGAAAGTCAGGGGCGACCCGTGGACGGAATACAACGGGAGTTTTTGGGTGCTGGTGGTAGAGGACGTGAAGAGCCGCGCCACGCGCACGAAGGATTACATCATGAAGCGCAAGATGATGAAGGAGCGTTTCAATATCGACATTCAGGAGGTGTAAAAATCGGTGAAGCTGAAAAAGGTTGCGGCGATATGCGCCAAGCAAGGGGCGTACTACCTGTTCGACGAAGTGGAAGAAAATGGAGAGCTTATCCGGCAATGGCTGGGCGACGGGCGTTCCGCCTATCCTCTGTCCGGACTGCCGGTCCTAGACGAAGAAAACTTGTGCGCCATGTTCGACATCACGGAGAAGCGGCGGAAGAAGTGTGTCCTCGCCAGAAAGCCGATGCCGGACGGCATGAGTGTGGAGGACTACGCTAAAGGAGAGCGGGAGCTTTATGACGAGTGGCCCACGGTAGAGCATAACGGGTATGTGGTGAAGCCTCTTAGCACGAACGATGATATGCTGTTTATCCAGAACGCATACCTGTCTCCGCTGGAGGATATGGCGGACTATCTCCGGTTCTATGAGCGGGTGGACACTACCGGGCAGAAGTACATCGTGGCGAAAAACGGGATGGAGATTGCCGCCATCATCATGCCGATGGACACAATCAGGCTGGGCTTTGTGGAGAAACTGGAGGCGCTGGCATACAAGTGCCGCGTGGCGGTAGAGAGACAGGAAGAGCGGGAGCGGGAAAAGAAAAAGCTCCAGGCAATAGGCCCGTTGTTCCGGGAGAGCGGAGACGCCGAGGAAGGAGCGGGAGAATGAGGGCATTTACTGTGCATCAGCCCTGGGCCTACGCAATCGTAGCCGGACTGAAACCGCACGAAACGCGCTCCAGGCGGACAAACATTCGGGGGCGAGTGGCCGTCCACGCCGGGAAAGCAAACTTGAACCGGGCAACAAGAACGCTTTCCGATAGGAAGTTTTGGGAACTTCTGTGGGCGGTCGGTGGGAAAACGGACAGGGACTTGCCGCTGGGCGCGGTGGTAGGGACTGTGGAAATCGTCGGCTGCGTTCCCGTGGAGGACGTTGTAGACGGCCTCACGGAGCGGGAAAAGGCTCTGGGAGACTACTCGCCGGGGCGCTGGGCGTGGGTCCTGAAAAATCCGGTCATGTTTGATACACCGATTCCGACGAGGGGAAAACAGGGATGGTGGAACTGGGAAGGAGCGGGAGAATGAAAGCCTTTACTGCCCGCCCGACAAAAAACTGCAACAACTGTGAGTATATCAACCTGACGGAAGAACAGCAGCATAGATTAGCGCCGGGGTCCCCGCACATCTGCACGAAATATGGAAAGCGTGTGTTCCATAGGTCGAGCAGGCCGGGATACCACGGAATATTGTTCCCGTGCAAAGAGTGTGAAGATGCAGAAAGGAGCAGAACAATGGAAAAGGGATATTGCGGGAGGCCGGAACAGGCTGACGAGGAAGGATGCCCGATGGAAAATCCGAACGAGGAAATGCAGGGCTGCGGCGGATGCCGATGGTTAAAGGAAACGGAGGGGCAGGAATGAGTGACAGGATGCGGAAAGCCCTGCATGACGGGGGAAAGCTGACCATTACTATCGAGTTCAACTACGTGTCGGGTATCAAGTACCATGTTCATGAATCGGCGTTCCGGCTGGACAGTTTTGGAAACGGGGAAATCTCGAAGGAGGCGCTGGCGGCGGCGGAGGACCCGGACGCGCTGATTCTGGCGGAAATCTCCAAAACGGTCCGGGAAAAACACATTGCATGGGAGGCGCGGCAGGAATGAGAACGCTGGCATTTATCAATTTGAAGGGCGGGCCGGGTAAGACCGTTTCGGCGGCGAATGTGGCGCACATTCTGGCGACGGTCCACCACAAGAAGGTGCTGCTGGTGGATGGGGACAAGCAGGGCAGCGCCTCCCAGTATTTCCAGGTGTACGGGGAGCATGACGGGACGGCGGCGCTGCTGCTGGCGGATGCGCTGGACGCCGAGAGCGTGGAGCGGGTCATTTACCAGACCGGGTACAAGGGACTGGACATCATCACGTCCAATCTGGAGCTGTACGCGGCGGACCGGGAGCTGTATGACCGGCGGGATACGGACACAGCGCGGGTCTTGTTCTCCGCCCTGGACTATGTGCGCAACGATTACGACTTCTGCATCATCGACAATGGGCCGTCGGTGGACACCGTGACGCTGAACGTGCTGACGGCGGCGGATGATGTGCTTATCCCTATCCGGCCAGACGAGTTTTCTTTTTCCGGTCTGCTGGACCTGGTGGAGCAGGTGGAAAGCGCAAGGGAGGCGGTCAATCCGGGGTTGACGCTGCGGGGCGCGTTCTTCACCCACTGGCAGAACCGGGAAACCTTCTGGCAGGCGCGCCGGTCGCTGGAGGATAGCGGTATCTGCCCCGTACTCCAGACGGCCATTTCCTACAATCCGAAGGTGCCGGAAAGCACGCTGGAGGAAAAGCCGCTGTGCGTGTTCGCACCCCGCTCCTGGGCCACTATCCAGTACAAGAAGCTGACGGCGGAGTATCTGGCCTTGACCGATTCGGGCAAGGGGAAGGAGGGGTAAAGTTGACTGTTGCGGAAGCGATTAACCGCGCCTGCGACGAAGCGGAAAAATTCGACGAAGCGTGCAGGGTTGCGAGACAGCAGGCAGAGGCAGTAAATGAACTGTGCGCATGGACGGATGAACTAAAAGCCTACAGGGAAACCAGGCTGACGCCGGAGGAAGTCACAGCGTTGCAGGCAAGCAATCAGGAACTCAAAAAAGAGGCTTTGCCCATTTTGCAGGCGAAGGTCCAAGACAGGCTGGTGGTGCTGCCGTGCAAAGTTGGGGACGATGTATGGGTAAACGACAACTGCGTTAGAGACTGGTCGGTTGAACCCCTGCCATATAAATGCCGAGTTTTTGGCATTGAAATTACGGAAAAGGAAAAGAGATTCCACGTTGAGTGTTATAAAACTGGACGGGTTTTCCCGTTTGATTTTAACCAGG
>Ga0209694_1003230_pt1 | contig 11179 bp, 7 predicted proteins | sample GluameincwithD2O_FD_187499 | JGI IMG/M metagenome (GOLD analysis project Ga0209694, IMG submission 187499) | Mouse cecum microbial communities from Vienna, Austria - Glucosamine amended microcosms incubated with D2O (SPAdes) (version 2) | ecosystem: Host-associated > Mammals > Digestive system >...
TTTTGTGGATTTTAGATAGTGCCCTGTCGTTTGGCTTATACTCTACCTTAGGAGCAGTAGGTGTCCAGCCGTCTCTGGAATAAATTTTATTTCTCCTATCTCTTTGAGGGTCTATTGTATCTCTACCAAAAACAACCGTAATGTCGCCATACTCACTGTGCCCCATATCAACCTTTGTTATAGCAATAGACGGCATAGGAAAGCCGCCGAGCTGCAATACTTTTAAGAGGCTTGTCTCGGAAAGATTATGTAAAGCGACGAGGTTTTTTGTTTGTTCTACCTCGCCCGTAATATTTTCGCCGTCAACCGTCAGAGCATAACGCTTTTTACCACTTTTTTTGCCGTTCCTATTGACATTTTCCGAATTTTCGGCTATACTGTCAGTAGTGAGGTTTCTGCCGTTCGTTTCGGGCGTTCCTGCAAGAGTTTCGGCACTTGCTGACGGTGTACGACCCTCACTATTTTCAACAATCCAAGCACTCTTTAACGTAAGGGTGCTTTTTTTCGTTGATGTAATAGTAAGAGCGACATTTTTGCCGTCAATCTCTTTCGTAAATTTCAAAGCCACGCCGTTTTTGTCGGAAACTCTTGTAACATCGGTAGGCTCAATGACGGTCTCAATGATATTCTCGATGTTTTTGTATGTTACGGGTATCTGATGGCGCGGTGCCTCCGTGCGCGTGGTACCGTGCGAATCGAAAATATGCGCGATAAAATTGCTTGCCAAAACAAAGTCATAGCCCTGTATGTCTATGCCTGTTTTTCTCTTTACCATATCGGCGGTAGAATCGTTTACAATTCCGATGTGTAGCCGCTTTACGGGCGAAATACGGTCAGACGACTTTATGAAATCCATAATGTCGTCGTAATTCCGCGAGACGGTATCTCCCTCTCTGCTCTCGATGTGGCGTTTTCTTAATTCGTTGTATTCACCGAGCTTGCCTAACGCCTCTCGCAAAGCGTGGCGCGTTCCCGTGTCCGTCTCGGTCGTCGCGTCAAATAGCTTGCGTACCGACAAATCGTTTGTGATGGTCGGGCTGTATCTCGTCTGCGTGGCGTACTGATTAAAGAATTTCTGATATTTTTTGAGTAGAGCATTAGCCGCACGGGATAATTTCTCGTTTGAGCTGTAATCGGTCTTAGACCTTTTCAGGAACGAAAGAAGTTTGTCCTTAAACGAGGGCTTATCGGATATAATCCGTTTCAGAGCCTCAGAGTTGCCGAGCTCACGCTCAACGAAGTGCGCCGCAAGCTCCTCTCTAAGTTCTATATAGTCGTTTTTGGTAAAATCCACCTTACCGTTAAGAAAATCCTGCATTGTAACGGACTTTCCGTTCACAATCCGACCATCCACATACGGCGTTAAGATGTCAATCTGTTGCTCCATTGATAAGCCTTTGACAGCAACGGTAAAAAATTTGTTAAACGCCTTAGGATTTCTTATTACTGTCCTGTTCCCAATTTTTTTGGCTCCGATAATACCGTGTGTAAATTCGTGCAACAAAATTTTAGCTGCTGTACGGGCTTTCGGGTTACTTGCAATTTCACGATTGACAAGTATTTTTTCGTCGCTCATACTATACCCAGCGTCTGCGCTCTTGTCTCCTCTCCTCAGGTCGTCTGCGCTCACAAACTCGATATTTACGCCTGAGCGAGCCGCAACGCTGGCGTAAAGTATTTGGTCTGCCTCGCTCACTCCTGCCGCTCTTGCCTGCCTCAGCGTCTGTCTGACAGCCTGCTGTTGCGCCCCGACAAGGTTTTTATAATCTGGAACGTTCTCACGGGCGAAAGTATCAATTTCCTGCGTCTGCTGTTGCGACAAATTCTGTACATCGGAGCCCGTCTCGGTTGCGGAGGCGGCGGCGTATATTTCTTTTATTACCCTGTTAGCCTCAACCTTTGTAAGCGGCTTAGAGGCTATATCTCTGGCGTAGTCGTACACAAGGTAGGTATCGCCCTTTTTGACGATAGCCACGCTTGCGTCTCCGAACTTATAACGCACCGCCCCGTCCTGCTTTATGGAGCCAACATACTTAGGTAAGCCCTTTTTGGATATTTCAAGTTTACTGAGCTCTTTAATCTCGTTACGCTCTGTGATGTATTGGTCTAAACCGCCGTTAGTGGAATATTCCACAATGCGGCTCTTTAATTCGTCCGCCGTAACGGTCGCCCAATCGGTAATACCCAATCTCTCTCCGACATCACGCTTTTGCGCCTCCGTAGCGGTCTCTACAAAGTGATTGAGGTCTGCCTGATTAAACAACTGCTCGCCTCTGAGCGTCTGCTGAGAGAAACGGGCAGCGTCCATATTAAGCCGTCCTGCCGCCGACATAACAGCGACATCACGCAACGCCTCATTTGTCCTCATAGCCTCAGAGAGAGACTTACGGTATGCAGGCGTTCCTCTTTCGCCCGTAACGCCCTGAGTAAGCATTTCAACGGTTACAGCCTCGCCCTTAGAGGTTTTATATCCGATGTCATTAAGGCGTTTTACAGTGGTCGCTGTGTCCGCCAAAATTGCGTCTGCGTTCTGGTTTACGACGATAGAAAGAGGTGCTGCCGTATTAGCTTTGCTGAGTACACCGACGAGCATTTTCTGTTTTGCCGTCTTAATCTCGCCGTTTGTCTTTGTCAGGCTTTCCTGTAACTCACTGAGCGTGTTTACGACAAAATCAACCTGAGCGTTGCCTGATTGATTTACGCCCTCAGTTTCGGCAATCGTTGTGGCAAGGTCTATAACGCCCTTTGCTCCGCCTTTGCTGTTGATTTTACTGCCGCTGAAATAGTTTACAGTGTTGCGAATAGAAACATCGGCACCGCTCATAATGGCACCGCTAAGACCGCCTACGAGAGCCGCATACGCCACCTGTTGAAATGTTGCGTTTTCAGCGTTAGGGTCATAAGTTAAGCGTTTCCAAACAGGGTCAATCAGTTCCTGAACACCCTCCTCAAACGCCTCGCCAATAAAGCCCTTTATCATTGCTTTACCAAGCGTTTGACGGGCGGCGGATTTCGCAATTTGCTTTCCTACCTGCTTTGCCCCCTCTTTTGCCGCACTTGCCGTAAAATTTTTAACGATGGTACCAGCACCAAAACCAATAGCGTCAGTAACACCCTCCATTGCGCCCTCAGTAAAGCCAGACAGGGCACCGTAGCCCCACTCTTTGCCCGTGAGCTGTCCTGTTTCTTTGTATGCCTCTTTTGTAGCTGTACCTGCGGCTCCTAAACCTGCAATTAAGCCTGCCGTTGCGCCCGTGATAAGTTGTACCGCAATAGGCGAGGCAGCACCGCCAGAGAAATATGTAATCGCCGCTCCAACCGCAATAGAGGCAAGTGCAGGAACGCTGGTACCTACACCGCCTGCCACATCGCCCACTACTCGCCAACCGTCAGAGGGATTATACCACTCGTCTGCGTGTCCGTAGTTTACCCAATCGTTTGCCATCTGTTGCTCCGCCCAATCGTGAGCTCCGAATAAATCAGCCAAGCCGCCAGCGGTAAAATCCCAAATGCCCTCTATACTCTGTAAAAAGCCGAGACCAAGTTTTTCAAAGGCGTAGCCTATACCGCCGAAAAATCCGCCGTTGTCTTTCGGTTTGTTTTGCTCCTGATAATATTCGTCAATGAGCTTTCTGTTTTGCTCTACCTGTCTCTGTTGAGAATTGAACAGGGAGGCGGTTTTTATTTCTGTTGAGCTCTGAGCCTGCGCAGAGGACAAAGCCCCTGCGCCTGCGCTACTCTTAAATAATCCGTTAGCCATAAATAAATCCTCTTAGCTTGCTTATGAGATGTCGTAAACAGTGCCCGTATAGGTGTCTTTTAGTTTTTCCAGAGCACCACGCCCCAAGTAATCGTTTACCCAGCCCAAATCGCCGTTATCGAGCTTAACATACGGTCTGCCGTTGACGATAAATACCTGTCCTGAGCCTGCGTTTTTATAGACATCGGTATTAAATACAGCGTTGCCTGAGCTCTTTTTCATTGTCTTGCTGTTTACGCCGTAAGTAACCGTAACCTTGCCGTCAGGCGTGTTGAGCGTAACCGTACTGCTATGTGCGTTATAGCCCGAATTAACATCAGACTTATAGTGCTTAGCCTCGTAGCCCTTAAACGATTTTTCGAGCTTGCTTTTCGTCTCTGCCGAGAGCCAGCTATTACGCATAATTTCCTCATAATCTTTCTTAGCTGTCTCGTAACTGTCGTAACTATCAAACGCATTGCTGGCGGTGTTAATGTCGTCGTTCCACGCTTTTTTAAGGCTTTCGTAGTGTTCCTTAGAGAGATTGCCTGCGTTATATGCGTCGTCAACGCTCTTAGTCGAGGACAGCGTTCCCTCCGTAATTGCGGCGAGGAAATCATTGTAAAAGTTTTTCTGATAACTCTCTCTGATGTCGGCAACATCTTTGTCGGTTGCGCCCATACCTTTAAGCGAATCAAGGTAAGAATCAATGTTAGACTCGGTAAGGCTACCCTGATTGATAGCTTCAAGCGCACCCTGTTTGAGCGCAGCCTGTTTTTCGCTTTCGCTCTTTGCTTTCGTTTCGGAAACAATACCCTGCAACTCTTTAATTTGTGCGTCTGAGAGCCCGTATTCTCTGCCGATTGCAGCGACGCTTTCCTCTGTATAGCCAGAATCGGGATTAAGAGCACCCTCCCAGAGCGAGGCATAGATTGAGCCCTTTTTCTCCTCCTCAGCCGCCGCCTTTTCTTTTTCCTTTTCCTTGTATTCGATTTCGCTCTTATTCAGTTCCGAAAGAGCGTCCTCATAGGTCGCCATATTCTGAGCCTTAGCTGCCTGTTCGGTTACATTCGCCTGCTGTACATCGGCTCTCTTTTGAGCGTAAGCCTGAGCGTTCAGATAATCGCTATATCCACCGCCCTGTAAGCCCATCTGCGCCAAATTCTCGGCATTTGTGCCGTAGCTTGCCATATTCTGTGCGTAAGAGGCTTGTGCGTCCACTGCCGCCCGTTCCTTAGCCGCCTCCGCTTGTCTATCCGCCTCTGTTTTTCTCTTATCTAAGAGCTCTCTCTGCTGTTCCAGATATTCCTCGTATGTTGCAGGCGTTTCCTTAGCCGCCTCCGTCTGCGTTGCCTGCGTCGTGTTTGTCTCAGGCTTTTTTGCCGTTGCTATGGGCGTTGTGGCGGAATCGCCAGCCTTAGGCAGACTTTGAAATTCCGAATATTTTACCTGACTGGCGACTGTCGGCAACTTTGTAACACCGAGACCGCCCGTTGTAGGCTTTGCGCCACCGTTAAAGGTTGTATTGACCGCTCCATTACCGCCAATAATTGCCCCCTCTTTCGTTACTCTGCCCGTGGAGCCGCCTCCTACGCCACCAGCACCACCATAAATAGGCTTGACGACGGAGCTGTTGAATTGACTTGATATATCAGGCATTTTCACTGACGGACTTACGCCGCCGAAAACGCTACCGTATATGGGCGTATTCTTTGAGGGAGAGCCCGTTAATCCTGTCGGCAATTTCGGGTTTAACGCCGCTATTCCGTTTGCATAGGTGCCGCCCGTAGTCGGCTTTACTTTCGTTACGCTCTCGTAACCACTCCCTGTGCCTGTTAAATTTGCCCCGTAGATGTCTTTATTCAAAACAGATTTTACCTCCATTATTGATTGCCTCCTGCGTTAAAATTATTTAGGTAGTCGATATATCCCTCTGCGCCGTCCGCTCGGTTTTGCTCCGCCGCCACTTGCTCGCGTAGGTTAGCGTTTTCGCCTTGCGCCGCCGCCAACTGTTCCTGCATTTGCTGTTGTTGTGCCTCGATTATGTCGCGTATGCGTTCCACCATATCCCGTGCGTCGGGGTAATGATGTTTCTCCATCTGTTGCCAGAAAATGAGCAATGTCTGTATATCCTGAGGCGAGCCATAGCAACCGTTTTGAAAGTTTAAGCGATTTTCCTGCCAGATGGTCTCTCTTGATTGCTCCACATCGCCCGTTGCGTCCGTTCCGAACAGGTATTGAGCGTTGTAATAATACTCGCCGTTTTCGTCGCGCTCAATAAAATCGTATCTGTTAAATTGCGCGTTCTGCAACCTGCCCGTCGCGTCGATATACGATATAACGCGAGGCTCGTCTGCGTAGGCAAGGAAATACTGAAATATAATCTCGTCTATTTCGGCGTATGCGGCGTTTTTCATACGGCGTTTACTGTCAAGCCGCCCTGCCGCCTGCGCAACCTGAATCTGCTTTGCTTTACCACTCTGCGCCGTATTATCCGCCTGCCCCTGATAACTGTCGGTAATACCCAAAATACGCTTAGCGTGTTGATATATTCGCTCTGCCTGCTCCATATCCTGCTGTACCGATACCTGTAAATCAATACGGTTAAACAGTTTGTAATTGTTCTGACCGACTTTGATAACATTCTCGTAGAGCGTCTCGTCGAATTGCCCTGCGTAATCATCGGGTGCCGTAGGATATACACCTGCTCGCATAAGTTTCGTGATTATGCGGCTTTCCAGCTTATTGATAGCCTGCTGTTGCGGACGCACAAACTCGCAGTCGCTCTGTCCGAAAAGACTGTCCTCCTGAGAGGTATTTCTCCGAATAACGATAGGAAACTTTGTAGGCGTAAAGTACGGTAGTTTTGTCTGTTCCATCTTAGGCACCTGTACATCTGCGCCGATGGGGAGCATTACGCCGTTTATCTCGTCCATAAGGACATTACCCATCTCGTCCTTAGCTTGCTGGCGTTGCGTCTCCATAACGACCTGACCGTCTTTTATGACCTCAGAGCTGGCGCGGATAAATGAGCCGTCCGAAAGCTGTATGTCGTGGTCTAACAGTTCGTACTCGTCGTCCTGCATTTCGTAATCGGGCTTATCGCACTCGCAAAGCTCTTTACGCTTGCCGCAATGCTTACAGATATACTTTTTACGCGAATAGTAATCCTCGATGTCGCGTAATTCGGTATCTCCCGACCAGATGTATTGACAGATTCTGTCCTTTTCGTCTTTGTAATAGCAAACAACGACGGTAGCCGTCTCGTCGTTCTCGGTACCGTTTTCGCTCTCGGTCTCGTCTGCCGTTTCGACGCTCACTCCGTACTTACGCACTAAGTCCTCTTTGGTCGTCTCAAAGGAAATAAAGCAGTATTCCATATCGTCGATGTCGAATATGTGCGGCTGTCCGACAAAATGCGTCGGAGCCCAAATCGTAACTTTGACATCGCCCACGGTGTTATGCGTTTTAATCGAATTATCCCACTCGACAAGCCAGATTGAGCCGCCGTATATAGGCGAATATCTTTCGTCGATGTCGTTCATTTTCTCGAACGGGAGACGGTTGCGCTTGTTTCGGAGCAGTCGTTCGACGCTCTTTGCGTTTCTGTCGTTCCTTTCGGAATAAATCTCAGGCGTTACAGCCGTAGTCGGCAGATAACTCGAAAATTGGCTCTCGATAAGCTCATAGGTAATGTTCCTGCCCGTCGTCGCAGGCGTATCGGAGCCGTCGATTTCCAGACTGCCCTTGTATTGATTATTCCATTTTGCAAAGTCCTCCGTCAAACCGTCCATTTCGCCCTTGGCGTTTGCGTAAAGGTCTTTGAAAAAGTCTAATTTGTGTTCCTTGTCGATTTGCATTATAAGGGTAAACCTCCTTTGCGTTTAATTATTAAATCCCGTTCCTCTTGCGTAGTTGCCCGTCTGTAATCTTCCAACTCGTCAGGGCGGTATTTCACGCGCTTGTCTTTCGGAGTAGGCGCAGGGCGCGTCCAATAGATGGCAAAGTATCTGAGTGCGTCAGGGCTATGCGTTATATCGTGTGGCTCTGTCGCGCAGTCGGTGGGCTTTTTCTCGTCGCGCTGTAATTCGGGCAGATGTTTTATAAGCCGTTTACAGTTCGTGAATATGTGTAGTCTCGGATTGCCGTTTGCGTCCTTTTTCAAAAGCTCTTTGATAGCAAGCCAGCCTGCCTCGCGGTCGTTGTTCGATTGTGTAAGCGTCAAGCCTGCCTCGTCAAACAGAATCGCCTTGCTCTTGCCTGTCTCTTGGCTCCTGTTCCATAGGTCGGGTGGTGCAAGCGTCAGGTAAATATCCTCGTCGTCGGTCGTCATATCGAGCATTTTATGGGCGGCGGTCGATATAGGCAGGTCGCTCTGACAAAGCTCTTTGTACACATAGGCGTTATGCAGAGTATCAACCGCTATCCAATAGCAAGCCAGCATATCAAGCCCGTAGTCAAACGCTCTGTACCGCCGCCAATCCGCAGGAATCACAAACGGCTCGCAGGTGTGCACGTTTCGGTCAAACTCTCCGAAATACTGCGCCTCGCTTACCTCCCAGCTACCGTACCGCCAGCGTTTCCGCATATCCTCAGGCAAGGAATCAAGCTGTTTTACATAATCGGGGTCGGTCTCCATAAGGATTTTGTTGTCGTCCACGAGCGATTGAATAAACATATAGTCGTCGGGATTCTCGTTAGGCTCATACTCACGCGACACAAACAGCCGCTTTACCCACAGAAAGCCCACGCCGTCTGGATTGCAAGTCAGATACATTCGTTTCGGAAAATTGTTCGCACCACGCAGACAGGCTTTCATAACATTGAAAACAAGCTCTGTGAACTGCGTAGCCTCCTCTAAGAAAATGACATCATACTCTTGCCCCTGATACTGCAAAGCGTCGTTTTCGTTTGCAAAATAGCAACACTTAATGCGGCTCCCGTTCCTAAACACAAACGCCTTGTCTTGCTCTTTGTACTCGGCAAAGCTCGGCGGCAGGTCGGCTTTCAACGGCAAAATGTGGTTGTCGCGCAGGTCGGCGTAGGTCTTGCGGATAATGAGTATCTTTATGCCAGCCCACTTAATCGCAAGTCGTTTTGCTTTCTCGCGCACACCCCAGCTCTTGCCGCCGCCTCTCGCTCCGCCGAACGCAACAAATTTACGACGCGCGAGGAAAAACTCTCTTTGCTTTGGCTGTGGCTTGCCGAGCCGAACAACAACCTCTACCGCCATTAGTTACTCTCCTCGTCGATGTCGTCTCCCATCACAACCTTGTATGTAACATCGCTCTTTACTTGCTCTGCCATACCGTGGTTATTCGTGAGCAGGAACTTTGAGAAATTGCCGTCGTATTGCTTGTTGGTACCGTTCACGAGCAGGATTTCCTTTTGCTTTTCAAGGGCTCGCGCGTATGCGGTGTCAAAATGGGGGTGTTCTTTACGCCAATTTGTCAGCGTTCCTACCGTTACACCGATAGACCAAGCAAAGCCCTCGAATGTCGGCAGTCTCGCAGGAATCACTTGTACAGGACGCTTGCCTTTCAGGTCTCCATTCGGAAAATAAAACTCCTCGTAGATAATCTGGGGCTCAACGGCAGTAAAAAACTCGATTAACTTGTCGCAGTATTCCTCCTTGTACTTGCAGGGTATGTCGTGGTCTTTCTTAAAGCGTGTTGACTTTCCTACCGTGTTGCCTTTCTTAAATTGCCCAGAGTTAGGCTTACGCTCTTTTTTGGGCGTAGTCTCCGTTTTCTTTTTTCGTGTTGTCTTTTTGGGTGTATCGCTCATTTTATCACTCCCTGAATAAATAAAATAAGCCCCACTCACTCTGAGCAGGGCTCTAACCTCTAAGGGTATTGGCACTGTATTAAGTTTATCATAGGATTAACTCAAAATTGTACCCGAAAATTCTAACAGGCTTTTCTCCTAATATACTTACTACATATAACGTACTTATATATATAATATATTATATAATATACTTAGTCTGTTATACAGTATAGAGCAACTTACACTTGCGCCTGCATAAACAACATCAATCGCTGTTGCCGCATAATGTAGACCATTCTCAATTTTTCGCAGATGTCTCTGTATTCGGCATTAAGCCTGCGATTGTCGGGGTCGTGCTCTATCTTTACCAGAACATTGTATTTTGCCTCGTTCAGCTCGATTTCAAGCTCTCCGAACATATCCTCCGCCCTGCCGATTTCGTCAATCCAATCCATCAATTTTTGCGCCGTCATAGCCGCCTCCCGAATTATCCACAATGTCGAATATAGACATTTGGCTGTTGATTAAATCAATCTCACGATTTACGCTGTCGAATGTTCGCCCGTACTTAAAGCCTTTGCTCACAATCTCGGTATCGTGGGATAACATTTCAAGCTCCGCCCACAATTCAGGGTACTGTCTTTTTAACGCCGCAAACTCTTTCACGGAACAGTTCGGACAAAACCAGCAACCGCCCCGACAGCGTTCCTCGTAGATGGGCGATAGCAAGCCATATCTGCGGCACATCGAATACGTTTCACTCTCGATTATTCCGTTTTCGGCAAGTAAGCTCCTGCTATTCGGTTTTAACCTTTGCAGGCGTTCTGGCTCGTCGGCGGCTATGCCTATAATCTGCTCGTGCTCGCCTACGTTCTTGTAAAACTCTCGGATAGGACGCATTTTCAATCGGTCGTTTGCCGCGCACATACCGCCTAACAGCCAGCCGACTTTCTTTCCGTTGCGTTCGGCGGTCTTACTGTTCTGTATGCGCGTATTGAAAAGTGTTATGTAGTCTGATTCCGCTTGCAAAACTTTGACTTTATACCCCAACCTTTCGATAATCGGTATTGCCGTTTCATACACCCACTTTATTTGCTTTGGATTCTCGCCACTTATGTTTCGGGAACGGTCAAACATAACCTCGCTGAATATGATACCGTCAAGATGTATTCCTTTCTCGTGAGCGATAATAATGCTCGCTGAGCTGTCCTTACCGCCGCTCCAAGATAAATAACGCTCCATAATGCCCTCAGATAAGCAATAGCCCTCTGGCTATTTCGTAAATCGCTTTGCGCTTGCGTTTGTAGTACGAATTGTGCGACATACACCATTGACTTTGGCTCCTGTCGTAGCCGCGATTCTCCGCTATGTCGTTAAGAAAATGCTGTCGGCATACCTCCTCGATGTCGGTCAGAGCCTTGTCGATGGCGGCGTTCGTGGCTATGTATGCGTTCAGAGTTTCGGCGGACACCGAGCCGTCGCGTATGCAAAGCTCCTTACGGGAATAATCGGCGCATTGCGCCCGTACAACCTTTACAACGCCGCTCGGTAACTCGTACTTATAAAATTGTCTCGGTCGCCCTACGGGTCGTCCGCTTGCTACATACGCCATCTGTACGCCTCCTTAGCCCTTGTTTTCTTTCGCCTCTGCCAGCACCTGCGCCATATATT
>Ga0209694_1003232_pt1 | contig 11169 bp, 10 predicted proteins | sample GluameincwithD2O_FD_187499 | JGI IMG/M metagenome (GOLD analysis project Ga0209694, IMG submission 187499) | Mouse cecum microbial communities from Vienna, Austria - Glucosamine amended microcosms incubated with D2O (SPAdes) (version 2) | ecosystem: Host-associated > Mammals > Digestive system >...
TGTAAATGTATAGTCTATCGAGTAGGTCGACGTCATGCGTCCATTCATAATCTCGGTACTCTGCATCGTAGATGTCGTTGGACCGTAGAGAAGCTTACAACCTTCAAGTTCGGGGGCCGACGGCGGATTTGCCTCTCCGTCGGTCAATCGGAATGTCAGTGCGAAATTGCGGCCCTCTACCACATTGCGCGGCTGCATTAGCTGGAAATTTGCCGCCGATACACCGAGTACCGTCAGCAAGAAGGCCAGATATAGTATGAAACGTCGTTGCATCATAGTGATTTCCTTTTCTACCAGGGTTTATCTGTCTGCGGACGACCGCCTGCAGGCTGTTCTTCTTCTTTGACTTTGCGTCGTGTAGCGTTTTCTTTATTTTGCATCGACTGCAGTATCTGCTGGGCCGACTGGGTCATCGGTTGTTCCTGAGGCTGAGGCTGCTGCTGTTGTTGCTGCTGGTCCTGTTGTTGCTGATCCTGCTGTTGCTGTTGTTGTTGCTGCTGCTGATCCTTGTTGTCCTGTTTATCCTGATTATCCTGCTGGTCCTGGTTCTGCTCTTGTTCCTGCTTTTTGAGCTGGGCAAGGCGCAGGTTCTCGCGGGCTTGCTGATTATCCGGATTCAGGCGCAGCGAACTCTTGTACATCGCGATGCTCCGGTCATATTGTTCGTCGTTAAACGACATATTGCCAAGGTTATAGTACGATTTTTCGGCAATTTCCTTATCATACTTTTTAGCATCGTCGATAAGATTCGCGAAAATATCGGCAGCCAGGGCGCGGGGGTCATTCTCGGTACCCTTGTTGTCGTCGCTCTGCAGTTGCAGCAAGGCCACTGCCTTGTTATATCTGCCTCGTATCGAGCCCTCGTTGACCTGCAGAGCCTTGTCGTAGGCTTCGAGCGCCTGATGATACTTCTCGGCCTCAAAGAGCTTGTTACCTCTGCGGATAGCGTTTCGCTCGTCTTTATACGACTCCGACGGTGTATTGTAAATACCCTTTATCTGAGCTTTTTCCTGTACTTCTGCCGGGGCATTTACTGCGCTACTGTCGGGCATCGACATCTGCGCCGATGCCATGCCAAACGTCAACAGACTTAATATCAATATATAATTCCGCTTCATAGCCATGTCTACTTATTTCTTACCGGTAAAGAAGTTTACACCTTTGAGCCAGCTGATTTTACGCTCTACTACAAAGACATCAATGAGTAGGAATAGAAAAGCGAGGAATGCAAAAGTCGGGAACTGCTCGGCACCGGCGGTATAGTTGACGCTGCTGAATTCTGATTTTTGCAATTTGTCAAGCTGGTTCTCAAGGTCGCTAAGCGCCGACGGTGATGCTCCGTTGACATAGATACCGTCGCCGGCCTTGGCTATTTCCTTGGCAATTTCCTCATTGAGCTTGGTCACGACCGGACGGCCTTCATTGTCGGTAAATCCGGGCAGGATAGCGCCCTGCGGGGTTCCGAGGCCGATTACGTCGAGCTGTATTCCGTTTTCTGCAGCAAGCTTGGCTGTCTTCACGGCCTCGCCTTCGTGGTCCTCGGCATCGGTAATCAAGATTATCGCCTTGTGCATATCCTCTGCCGGTGAGAAACCGTTCATTGCCATTTTGATTGCGCTTGACATATCTGTGCCCTGATAACTGATCAACGACGGAGAAAGTTCGTTGAGATACATCTTGGCGGTATAGAAGTCGCTCGTAAGCGGCAGCTGCATCTTGGAGTTGCCTGCAAAGATTATCAGGCCTACCTTGTCGTTGTCGAGTTTGTCTACAAGTTTCTCGAGCAACAGGCGTGCGCGGTCGATACGTGGTATTCCGTCCGGTCGGTCGGTCGACGATGCCATCATTGAGTTCGAAACGTCGAAGGCTATCATAACCTCGATTCCGGCCGAGGTCTCGGTCTTTTCGGTTGCTCCGTAGCGCGGGCGGGCAAGCATGATAACTATGGCCACAAGGGCTATAAGCTGCAATGTAATCTTCACTGCCGGGGTATACCTTGATGCATCGGGCATCAGATGTGCCACGATATCTGCTCGGCCGAAGCGACGCAATTTGGCACGGCGCGACATGCGGGCTGCCCAGAAGAGCAGCCATACTGCAGGCACAAGCAGCAATAGATATAGCAGGGTTGGATATGCGAAATCAAACATAGGCGTTAGGGTATAGTGCGGAGCACTGTATATCTGAGGAGTAGTTCAAGTGCGAAAAATGCGAAAGCAAGCCATGCCCATAGCATGTAATTGTCTTCGGTATGCGAGAAGTGGCGTACATCCATCTGTGTCTTTTCGAGTGAATCGATTTCCGAGAATATGTCTTCGAGTACTCGATTGTTGGTTGCTCTGAAGTACTTGCCTCCCGTCTTTTGGGCTATGGTCTCGAGTGTGGCCTCGTCGATTACAACTGGCTGGGGCGTAAATTCTATGCGGCCTGTAATGGTTCGGGTCGGATAAGGCGCGTTACCATTTGTGCCGATACCTATTGTATAGATTTTTACACCAAGTTCCTTGGCCACTTCCGACGCCGTAATAGGTGCCACAACGCCGGTATTGTTACTACCGTCGGTGAGCAGGATTATACTCTTGCTCTTGGCCTTACCTTCTTTGAGGCGGTTGAGCGAGGTTGCTATGCCGTCGCCGATAGCCGTACCGTCTTCGAGTACGTTCATCGAAAGCGTTTGCAGATACTGCAACAGCTGCGAGCGGTCTACCGTCATTGGAACACCCGTAAGACTTTCGCCGGCAAAAATCACAATACCTATATTATCGCTTTCTCGGCCCGAGATAAACTGTGCGGCTACATTCTTGGCAGCCTCGAAGCGGTCGGGAACGAAGTCGCGGGCGAGCATCGACGACGACACGTCCATGGCAATCACGATATCCGTACCCTCGGTCGAGGTGGTGCGCCAACTGTCGCGCAATTGTGGACGGGCCATGACAATTATAAGGCAGGCAAGCGTGGCCAGACGCAGCAAGAAGAGCAGATGACGCAAATATTGCTTCCACGTGCGAGGCAGTGTTGCGAATGGCGACGTTGTCGATAGTGCCAAGGTTGCATGGAGTCGGCGCTGCTTGAGCACGTACCATATTATCAGTGGCACCAGGACAAGGAGTGTCCATAAAAAATTGGGATGAGCGAACTGCATATACTATTGTGGTCGGGTGGTCTTTTGGTCTTGAGGTTTTGAGGCTTCGGATGTTGCCGGATCGGGTTCCGGGGCCGGTTTCGTTTCTTCTACAAAATCGAGGGCGCGGGTCATCGCTCTCACATTGTCGTCGGGCAAGGGGCGCACTTTTGCAAATTTCACAAAGTCGGCCATTGATAGCACGGAGCGCATCTGGTCGGCCGACATGCGTGTTTCGGGGTTCGAACGAAGTGCCTTCACTATTTGGGTTGAAGTCATCTCCATTGCGTTAATTCCGAATCTGCCATGCAGATACTGACGCAGGATATCTACAAGCTCGGTATAGTATGCCTTTTCCTGGCCGGATGAGGCAAGATTGCTCGTGCGGAGTGTATTGAGTCGCGATATCGCGAGTTCGTACGGCGGTACCGGTGGATTGCGGCGGATTTCAACTTCTTCTTTGCGCTTGCGAAGCAGTATAAATGCTACCACGCAAAGGGCTGCTATTACAAGAGCAAGAAGCGTCCAGAAAATCCATGTAGGAATATAATCATACCATTTTGTTGCAGGTGCTACAACACTTGCCATCGGGTTGAGGGTCATCGCAGAGTCAAGCTCTACAGGCAGCACCTTAAGTGTAAGCACATTCGAAAGCGCTGTATCTGCGGCTCCGCTCACCACCGCAAACGGGGGTAGCGTAAGCGTGCCCGGGTCGAATGCCTGTATTGTATAATCATAGCCTATCGTACGCATGCCGTCGCTTATTGTCGAGGCACTGTCTACGGCTACGATATCCACACCGTTCCAAGGTAAATACTCTTCTCCGGCGGCAAGTTCGGGCATGCCGTCAAGATTAACATTCGACGCGGAGCTTTCGGGCATCTGCACTGTTACACGAACATGCGTTGTACTGCCCATAGTCACCACGGCTGAGTCAATCGACGACGTAACCTTGACACCCGATGCCGACGGACGCGAGGCTAACGAAACTCCGGCAAAGAGTACCGTGGCTAATACAGATAATATTATCTTGGTGGATTTCATACGCTTGCACGATTTTTAAACAATCCCATGAGCGCCCTCACATAATCCTCGTCGGTTGCCACCGACACATAGTCCACGCGTGTAGACCTAAGTGTTGTGCTCATTTGCTGCTGGCGGTCATACCACCATTTATTGTAGACTTTGCGGGTTTTTGCCGAGCCGGTGTCGACCCAGCGTGTGAGGCCGGTTTCAAGGTCTTCTACGTTGACAAGGCCGATATTGGGCAGGTCGCCGTCGCGACGGTCATAGACCTGTATTGCCATCACATCGTGGCGCGATACGGCCACCGTGAGTGGCGTGCGGTAATCGCTGCTGTCGATAAAGTCGCTGAGCAAGAACATGGTGCAGCGGCGTTTCAAGGCGTCGGAGAAATACCTTACCGCCGCAGCTATATTCGTACCCTTGCTCTCGGGCTGGAAATCAAGCAGTTCTCTAATCAGGAAAAGTATATGCTTGCGACCCTTCTTGGGCGTGATAAACTTTTCCACATGATCCGAAAAGAAAATCGCGCCGATTTTATCGTTGTTCTGAATTGCCGAGAATGCGATTGTGGCTGCTATCTCGGCTATCATTTCACGTTTTTCCGGACCGGAAGCACCGAAGTTACGGCTCGCCGACACGTCGACAAGAAGCATCACTGTCAGTTCGCGTTCTTCTTCATAAACCTTCACGTGAGGTCGGTTCTGACGAGCTGTCACATTCCAGTCTATGTCGCGGATATCATCTCCGTATTGATACTCCCTGACCTCCGAAAACATCATGCCACGACCCTTGAAGGCCGAATGGTATTCTCCGGCAAAGATGTTTTGCGAAAGCCCGCGCGTTTTGATTTCTATCTTGCGAACTTTTTTTATAAGTTCATTCGAATCCATATAACTTCAGTTTTGATTGAGGAGCGATGACCGCTGCGATACCATTGGGTTTAGGGCACCTGTACTTTATCAAGAATATCGGTGATTATCATATCGGTGGTGAAGTTGTTGGCTTCTGCCTCGTAGGTAAGACCGATACGGTGACGGAGTACGTCGTGGCAAACCGATATTACGTCCTCGGGTATCACATAACCGCGCTGGTGCAAGAAGGCATATGCCCTGGCGGCTTTGGCAAGTGAGATTGACGCACGTGGTGATGCGCCGAACGAAATATAGCTTGCCAGGTCTTCGAGGCCGTACTCGCGGGGGGAGCGGGTTGCAAACACGATATCGACGATATAACGCTCGATTTTTTCATCGACATATATCTTTTCTACCACTTTCTGCGCCTCGATTACTTCGGACGGGCGGATAAGAGCGTTGATTTCGCGATGTTCGGGCGAGATGTTCATGCGGATAATCTCGCGTTCTTCGTCTTTGGTCGGGTAGCCGATAACAACCTTCATCAGGAAACGGTCAACCTGCGCCTCGGGCAGAGGATATGTACCCTCTTGTTCGATAGGGTTCTGGGTTGCCATGACAAGGAAGGGCTTGTCGAGAGGGAATGTATGGTCACCTATAGTTACCTGGCGCTCCTGCATAGCCTCGAGCAAGGCACTCTGCACCTTGGCCGGGGCTCGGTTGATTTCGTCGGCAAGTACGAAGTTGGCGAATACCGGGCCTTTCTTGACCTGGAAGGTCTCGTTTTTCACCGAATATATCATTGTACCGATTACGTCGGCAGGCAGAAGGTCGGGGGTAAACTGTATACGGCTGTATTTTGCATCTATCAATTGTGCAAGGGTCTTGATCGCAAGGGTTTTGGCAAGACCGGGCACGCCTTCGAGAAGCACGTGACCATTTGCAAGCATCGCAATAAGCAGGCTCTCTACAAGGTGTTTCTGACCAACGATAGTCTGGTCCATGCCACGGGTTACAAGATTGATAAAATCGCTCTTGCTCGAGACCAATTCATTGAGTTCTCGGATATTTACGCTTTCGCTCATAATAGTTGAGGATATATTTGAGGTATTTTTATTCCTTGATTTGTGATGAGTTCTGGCTTTTATCGCCTTTATTCTTTACAAAATTACTGATATAACAAATAACAGTCGCTCAAGGAATGTTAAATTTAACTATTAAACCTTTAATGTGTTAAAGTTTTAAGCATTTTTAATTTCCTCGATAGTTCCGTCTGCGGCAATAGCGATTCGGCGTTCTTTATACAAGTGACCTACGGCCTTCTTGAAGTCATTCTTTGAGCATTGGAAAAGCATCTCGATATGGGCCGGTGGCATCTTGTCGCTCAGGCGCATAGCCCCGGGCTGTGACAGGTACGCATAGATACGTTCCGACAGTTCGGCTACTCGACGGGCGGCCTTGTCATTGATTGTCAAATCTATCTTTCCGTCCTCGCGAACCTGCTTGACCCATGCCTTTACATGCTGCTCGATTTCTATGGGTTTGTAAATCTCGTTGGAGTAGATTATACCACGGTGCTTATTGTCTACGATTACCTTGTAGCCGATTTCTGTGTGCTCTATAACAAGGGCATCGACCTGCTGGCCGCGTTTGTAGTCGGGGTATACGTTGCCAAGGAATTTTTCGATTTTTGCCGAGGCAACAACTCTTCCGGTGGTTTTGTCGAGATAGACATATACCAAGTATATACCTCCTCGGCGCATATGTGTTTTCTGTTCGCTGTAAGGCACGAGCAAGTCTTTCTGCAAACCCCAGTCAAGGAAAGCACCGGTATCATTGACGGCGTTGACGGTCAGGTAGGCAAACTGACCAACGGTTGCAAATGGCTTCTCGGTTGTGGCTACGGGGCGGTCCTCTGAGTCTTTATATACGAATACGTGTACCATAGTCCCCGGCTTCATTTCATCGGTGAGGTAGCGCCTGGGCATGAGCACCTCGGCGGCATCGTCACTATCGCCAAGGTAGGCGCCAAACTCGACCATGCGTTTGATTTCGAGGTCTTGATACTTTCCTATTTCTATCATGCTTGTTTGTGTTTATGTTAAGTTAAAGTTGCAAAGAAAACGCTTTTATTTCAAATATCACAATTTGTTGTATAGGATTTTTTATTAAATTTGCATTCATTAAGTATCTCGCAAATATTCGATGTGAGTAATTTTTTATGAGTTACTTACTATAATCTATTTTTTGAGAGTTACTTACTAAACATTTAACATTGCAATATTGTTGCACTGACATGGAAACACAACACGACAGCGTCGACATCATTACCAGGTATTTCCCAAATCTGTCTCAAAGCCAGGTCGAAGCATTCTCCCGGCTCGAAGCATTATATACCGACTGGAATTCCAAAATAAACGTTATATCCCGAGCAGATACCGGAAATCTGTATACTCGTCATGTTCTACATTCGTTGGCAATTGCCGAGTTTTTAGGCCCTCTCAAGCCGGGCACCCGTATTCTCGACCTCGGCACCGGCGGAGGTTTCCCCGGCGTACCTCTTGCCATTTTTTATCCCGAATGTCGATTCCACCTGATCGACCGCATTGGCAAGAAAATCAAGGTAGCTGCCGACATAGCTTCGGCGATAGGGCTCGATAATGTCACATTCCAACATGGCGATTCCGGTGAATGCCACGAGATGTTCAACTATGTCGTTTCGCGTGCGGTAATGCCTCTCGACGCTCTTATAAAAGCTTGTGCAAAGAATATAAACCGCACAGGCAAAGATGCCGGGAAATACGCCCCGGGGATTGTTTGCCTAAAGGGCGGCGAGCTCAACGACGAAATCGCCGCAGCAAAGCGAACGGTAATCGATGTGCCTGTTACCGATTTCTTCAACGAGACTTTCTTCGAAACTAAAAAAATTATATACGTTCCGTTTTAGCCATGCTAAAAATAAAACAATTTGCATTCAACCCATTCGGCGTAAGCACATTCGTAGTTTACGACCCCGACACCCTCGATGCCATAATCGTTGATCCGGGCATGGTTACCGACCGTGAACGTAAGTTATTCGACGACTACATCATCGAGCACCACCTCAATGTGCATCAGGTTGTAAACACCCACTTGCACCTCGACCACTGCTTTGGCGACAACTATGTGCGCGACAAGTACGGTGTCAAGGTGGCTGCAAATATCCTCGACGCACCTCTTGCACAGAATCTTAAACGACAAGCAGCGGAATTCGGCTTGGTACTCGATATCGACGACAGCGTCGAAATCGATGTTCCGCTCAATGAAGGCGACACCATAGCCGTTGGCAATTATAAAATCGAACTAATCCATGTGCCGGGCCATTCCCCCGGAAGCTTGGTGTTGTATTGCAAGGAAGCAAACGTAGCGATCGTCGGCGATGTTTTATTCCGTGGCTCTATCGGCAGAACAGACTTACCGGGAGGCAACCACAACCAACTGATCAACGGTATCAAATCAAAACTGATGCCATTGCCCGACGACACCATGGTACTCCCCGGCCACGGACCGGCTACGACTATTAAATACGAAAAGGCATCAAATCCTTATCTTGTATAATGTAATCGGGGCTTGAGATTTTCTCAAGCCCCGATTGCATTATTTTATTACAATCTTTTCAACTCCTTGTGGTGTGCGGCGGATATACACACCGGCTTCGGTAGGTTTGGAGTCAAGCCTGATACCTGCAAGTGTATAATACCCTGCCCCGGACTCAACCACCAAATCTTCTATGCCGGTCTGTTCTCCCGACTGTTTCCGGATTGTGTATTTGGCAAGGCCCATATGATTTGTATAGGTATAAAACTGCAACCCGTCGGTTGTATTTCTATCGGCGTGTACCGACATCACCTTGTAAGTTGTCCATATATCATTTACCTTCTCAGACTTCTGAGAGTAAGGAGTCTCGCCAAGCGACCACAGCAGCTGCGATGTCGCCAGCGACTCCGGGAAATCGGGCATTACAGCAACTGCATATCTTGCAGGCTCGAAACCTGATCCATAAAGCATGAAGTGGCGGTTGTCGTACAGGCAGTAGTCAATACCGGTAGCATTGACATCGTCCTGAACGAATTCGTTGAGCAAATTCGGTTTGGCATCATGCACGAGAGTACAAAGCGTAGGCGAATACAGTTCGCTTGTCGGATTGCCGCGAAGGGTATGGCCACAATTATATATCAACATTTTATCGTCTCCGACAGGTATTGCCGAGCCGAGGCTCATACCTACGGATGAAGCTGCCTTAAAAGTCGGAACGCCTTCTTTCACATCCCACTCGGCAAAACCCCATATCACAGGCCCGAGCTGACCCTTGTCTTTAAATATCGTAGCCACAACACGGAAATTCCCACTGAGCAGGCTTCCGGCAACGGCTGTTTCATGCGTCCACCAGGAATCTTCTATCGGAAATGTGTACACATCCTGTGCAACCGGCGTACCGTCTACAATCGCCAGGGTCGTAATTGTAAACGGATATCCGAGGGTCTGGTACTCGCCATGCGAGAAGGCCGACACATACGGCGTGCCCTCGCTATCCATTCCTACGAAATGAGTACCGTTAGGCGAGTGCTCTACTCCGTCCCATACTATTTGTACCTGGCCTTCGTATTCTCCGCTTGCGGCATCCACCACGTGTAGATAGTGCTTGCCCTCTTCCATGTCAAGATGATTGAAGTACAATTTGCCATCGTAGACAAAGAAGTCGGTACGTTCGAAAGTGTTGGGATAAGCTGCCGGATAAGCGCCAAATACCGACGGTTTGTGCCAGTCACAAGTCAAAGTGTAAGTATCGGCATCGAGAGCTACTGGTTTGTAGTCCTTGCCGTCAGGACTTTGCGCAAACGCAACAAACGGACATAGACACAAAATCGGCATTAAATAACGTAATTTCATGGTATTATGTGTTGGTTAGTAATGTAGTTGTAGTAATATATGAGCCAAGCCCATATATTACTATACTAAAGTAATTTACGTAAATTATTTATACAAAAAACGTCGTATCGAGCGCTTGGGAGTCTTTTCGAACTCCTCGGGCATGATTTCTATTTCCTGTACACGTTCGTAGGGTGCAACCAGGGCATTAAGACCGGTAAGATTAGCCTGCATAGCTTCTTTAAGCTGTTCATCCGACAGACCGTCGCGGGCGACCTGATCTGCATCAGGATGACATAGTGCCACAAGGTGGCCGTTGCGCTCGACTACAAGGCATTCGTTGACATAGGGCATATTGCTTAACTTTGCCTCTATCTCCTCAGGGTATATATTCTGACCGTTTGCTGTCAGAATCATTGTTTTGTATCGACCTCGGATATGAATCGTTCGACCGTTGGGGGCGCTGATCCAGCCCATATCGCCGGTATGCAGCCAACCGTCTTCGTCGAGGGCGGCAGCAGTGGCTTCGGGGTTCTTGTAGTAGCCTTTCATCACGTTCATACCGCGCACAATGATTTCGCCCTGATGATGACCGTCGCGCATAGGCAAGGTCGAATCAGGAACGATTCGTGCTTCCATGACACCTTTGAGGGTACGCCCGGCAGAACCGGCCTCGAACCTGCGCCACGGAGAGTAGCTGATCAGCGGGCCGCACTCGGTCATGCCGAAACCTACCGTCATCGGGAATTTGATGCGCATCAGGAACTCCTCTACTTCGCTGTTGAGAGGCGCTCCGCCCACAATCACTTCCTCGAACGAGCCGCCGAAAGCCTCTACGAGTTTGTTGCGGATTATACTATATACAGCCTTCTCAATGCCCGGCAATTCAAGAACCCAACGAATAGGCTTCTTGGTAATCATGGGTACTACGACCTTGCGATAAATCTTCTCAAGAATCAGCGGCACACATATAATCAACGAGGGGCGAACCTGCTTCATCGCCTTGAGAAGCAATGCCGGGGTAGGTATCTTACCTAAGAGCGTAACATGCGATCCCACCGCAAGGGGCACGAGCATATCGAACGCACAGCCGTAAGCATGAGCCAAAGGCAGAAACGACAGCACACGTGAGTTTTGATAATGCAACTTCGAGCGGATGCCGAAAACCACGTTGCCTCGAAGGTTGTCAAGCGACAACATGACACCTTTCGAAAAGCCGGTAGTACCCGAGGTGTAATTGATCACACAAATCGAGTCGCCGTC
>Ga0209694_1003233_pt1 | contig 11167 bp, 12 predicted proteins | sample GluameincwithD2O_FD_187499 | JGI IMG/M metagenome (GOLD analysis project Ga0209694, IMG submission 187499) | Mouse cecum microbial communities from Vienna, Austria - Glucosamine amended microcosms incubated with D2O (SPAdes) (version 2) | ecosystem: Host-associated > Mammals > Digestive system >...
AAGTCGCGGACAAACAACTGCATCAGGTTTACTCTTGATGTAGAAGGCAATCTCTATAATATGATGCAAGCCATCAACAATAGAACCTATTATCCGAAACGTTCCATTTGCTTTGTCGTTAGTCGCTCCAAATATCGTGAGGTTTTTGCGGCCGATTTTGCAGACCGCATCATTCATCATTACATCAGGCTCCGATTAGAGCCAATAATCGAACAAGAATTTAATGATCGCACTTTCAACTGTAGAAATGGCAAAGGCACTCTGGCCGGTGTCGATCAGTTGAAGAAAGATATAATCGAGTGTTCAAATAACTACACTCAGGATTGCTATGTAGCCACCGTTGACATCAATAGTTTCTTTATGTCTATCCCTAAGAAACTGGTTGAGGATATGGTTGTCAGACTGGTGGAAGAAAAGTATCACGGCGAGGATAAAGACGATTTGATTTATCTATGTCATGTGGTATTAAGTCATTGTCCGGAAGAGAATTGTATCAGACAGTCATCTGAAGCAATGTGGAATAATCTTCCAGCCAGCAAATCACTCTTTACAAATGGCAATGGATTGGGTATGCCTATCGGGAATCTTCCATCTCAGATGTTTGCCAACTACCTTTTGAACTCTTTGGATTGGGCGATTGAAAAGGAGTTTGGTATCAAATATCACGGCAGATATGTGGATGACATTTATTTGGTGGCCGATACAAAAGAGCAAATTCTAAACGCAATTCCAAAAATTAGGGTCAAATTAGAATCTCTTGGATTAAAACTATCTCCAAAGAAATTCTATATGCAACATTATACCAAAGGATTGGACTTTACCGGCGCCGTAGTTAAACCGGGAAGAGTTTATCCATTAAATCGTACAGTCACCAGCTTCCGGCATAGTGTTCACAGACTGAACCAATGTCGTACCAAATCTCAGATCATCAAGGCTTTATCCTCAGTCAATAGTTACTTAGGATTATTAAGGCATTATGATAGTTATGCCATCAGATATAATGGACTTATGGAAATTGAACCTCGTATTTTCAAGTGGGTTTATATCAAAGGTCACATGGAAGTGGTCAAACTGAAAAAGAAATATCATCCTCGGAATCGCATCAGATACCGTCTCAATCATAATTATCAAGATAGATTATCACTTCCTCAGCCTATTGCAGAATTTGAGGAAAGAGATGATAAAGATAAATATATCAGAATGTTAGTTGAATACACCTCAATTAATATTCCCCCTATTCCCATACTTGAAAGTCAACGAGACTATTAATAATAAACACCAGTTTTAACTTTCAAAAAAATCTGAACAATGGACCAGATCAACAACAACAATGAACCTGTAGTAGAACAGGAAGAGGTTATGGCTCCCGAAGAGTCTGTCATATCTCCTGAAATGCTTGCCGAAATGGAAGTACAGAAGGATATGGATCTTCATGGCAACCACGTCCAGAAGATCGGCGGTTGCGCTGTAGTAACAATCGACGGAGAGGTTGTCGCCCTCGAAATGCCGTTCAGCTATCCTCAGCTGCTCTCGACGCTCATCAAGCGCAAGTATGACACTGATCAGTCTGAAGCCATCACAGCCAACTTCCTGGCTGCCCGCACCGGCACAGTATCGGAAGAGAAAGCTGCTGAGTATGCCGCCGAATACGAGGCTTACCAGGCATACCGCGATCTCGCCAAGACCATCGCCAAGGAGGTAATGGGCATTGAAGCCTAATTTACCGCCCGCATGAAGCCGTCCTTGGATAAACTATGTCCTTGGACGGCTTTATTCCATAACAAATAATATTGAAAAATCAATGGCGCAATATAAAGTCCGAAGCGGACAAAATATATACGATGTAGCATTGACTCTCTATGGCAGTATAGAGGGCATTTTTGATTTGTTGATAAGCAATGAATGGCTCAATATGGAAACCCAACTATCCTATGGTATGGTTCTTAACTATCATGAAGAGTTTGCTGTCAACAAGAGCATTGTAATATGGCTAAAGGACAATAATGTGCTGGTTAAAAATGGGGAGCATATCTATCATTATCTTGATATAGAGGAACTGGTCAAGAGTCATATTGCAACCTATCATTCTGCCATATACAATTCTCTCTCGGAAATGTCATCAGATGAGCAGAATATGTATTGGGAATCACTCTATACTCCCCGGATTGTCATACATCAGCAAGGTCAGACCACAGATATGATAATGCGGTTAAAAGCCGACACTCACCTTATAGTGGACTGGGGAGATTATTCTGCTCCTCAAATAGTAGAAGGAACTGAAGAGCAAGAAGTCGAACACTGCTATAAGGGGTCCGGAAAACATATCATTACTTTCTATGGTGACTTTGAATGTTCAAAATTGGATTTCCGCGAACTTAATGGTATTTATTATCCCCTCGGAACTATTTATGCCGATGAATTTCTTTCGGTCTTAAATATTGAGGACTTAAATAAACTGATAATCACGCAATGAGAAGTGTAAGTCAAATATATTCCGAAGCTGTCAGCACACGAAACAATTATCTCCAGCTGACAGAACTCAATACCGGCCGCAGCAACAGTAAGCTCAGTATGTTAAACTTGCTGACCTATGTTGTGGCTGTCTGCATACATACTTACGAGGCTGTGCTTGACCTATTTCAAGTAAGGATTGCAGAAGTTCTCAAAGGTCGCATCAATGGCACTCCAGATTGGTATGCAATGATGGCCAAAAAGTTCCAATACAATAGTGTGACTGAAACTGGAGATGAGCTACGTTTCAATGAAGACACAATGAAAATTGAATACGTCCAGCCAGACACATCTCACAGAATTATTGAAAAAGCTGCATGGCAAACTGATGATATGTCGCTCACTTTGAAAGTATGCAAAGCCAATGACAACTCTAATGAAGTCAATAATGGTATTCCTTATATGCCTCTCAATGATTATGAGCTGACCGCTTTCAGAATGTATGTTCAGCAAATCAAATTTATAGGAGCCGACATTTATTGCGAAAGCTCTCCCGGTGACATAATCACCATTATTGCAGACAAGCACAATCCCATTTATTATAATGACAGTTATGTGACGGCAGCCCAGGCATTGACGGAATTGCAACAAGCAATGATTGATTTCGCTAATGAACTGGAATTTAATGGTATGTTCTACTACCAGTCAGTTCTGGATGTCATTAGAAAGACCGAACACATTACTGACATCAGTAACAGCATTAAAATCTATGTCAGCTCATATAATACAACTGATCGAAAATATGATGAGCCGGTCGAACTGAATAATCGTATCAGGTTGAAGAGTGGCTATATCCGTCTGCTTGACACCAATTCGGTTATGACCATCAATAGTGATAATCTTACACTGGTAGCAGCTTCAAAGATGGACCAGTATTTAGCCTCTCTTGACCAAGAATGATAAATATTGATTTCACTAATATTGACAACGCCAAGTTAATCGGCCGATTATTGCCTTTTTGGGCAAGGGGTAAGAAAATCTCCCTGCTTCTACAGGCTATTCTCAGTCCGATTGCCTCTGCCCATAGCCGTTTTAAGGCATGGGGATTAGAGCGATACATTGAATGTCATATCACTGCTCAGAAATCATCTTTGGAGTGGTATCTGAAGTATCGCCTTCAACTTCATTTTCTTAAAGAAAACGATAATTTCTTCATCACCCAGGGTATCAATGAATCTCTCTCTTGCTTCAGTAGTAATGTCTGGAGAAATGGATTACACTGGGATAATGCTCTTAGATGGAATGTTGATACTGAGCCATTGGTTAGTATGAATATGAATCTGACCTGCATTAATACTGGTATGTGGGAGAATCGTATGCTTTGGAACAATGCTCTATTGTGGGATAATGAGGATAACGGCAAAAAGTATAATGATGATTATCTGGAGTCGATTGATCAGACTAATGTTTATGCGCCAGCCATTGTCGATACTGTCAATTACAACCACGAGGATTATGAACGCGATATCCGAAACATAATGTCGAAATTTATGATCAACTTCAATAAGATAAACATCATAATTGCAGATACCGAATATTAATTTCAAATTCAAACAATATGAAAGTTCACAATCTGGGCAATGATTACGCCCATCAGAGAAAACAGAAACATCAGGAAAGTGTGTCGCCTGAACAGCCGACAACAACCGAAGTAATCCCTGAAACCAATGTTGGAGATCAAGTTCAGAACCGGGGAGAAGGAGAGGTTGTGGCAGCAACCACCGAAACCTCAGACCCGAAGTCGAAGTCAAAAAAGAAAAAAGAAGCCGGGGCCGAAAATAAACTCCCGGAAGATTAAGGTCAAGTTCCACGAGACTGCATTAGGACACTTCCTTTTCGTATATGCTCCAGTTGAGTATCTGTTACTTATGGAGTATCGAAATATCATTAAAACGGCAGACAGAAGTCGCACTATCAGTCATCAGGTTATTGAAACAATCGCTCTTAATAGTGAAAATCCAGCCTTTAAGACGGCTCGTTTCCGAAGAGCGTTAATCTCATACCGTCGATTTGGATTGAAGCCCTTACGTCCTACGGGATGGACTCTGAAAGATGCTGTTTACTATGCCAGAAACAGTCATTACATACACAAAGCTGTAAAACAATGCACCGAGTAATAAGCCCGGTGCATTTATTATTAAAATTTCTTCCTGCTTGAAAATATTGAGTTGTAAATAATCTTGATTGGTGGTGGACCATTGACAATGGTGCCGCAAGGTAAATCTTCGTTGGACTGTGGATTATACCACGATTTATTTGCAATCTGGGTAGAAGAGTCTTGACCTATGTAAAATTCTTTGAGTCTTAAATCATTTTTTAATCCATGCTTCACTCTCAGATGATATTCCCAGTCTGTTAGTGTGATTACCTGATCACATAAGCGACACTTGATTTTTGAACGAGATAAGTGTTTCAAAATAACAAAGAAATCTCTAAAATTGGGATCATCTACTTCATCGTGAAATCGAGCCAAATGTTTGCGCCACTTGGTAACTTTAAGGGTCTCACCACATATCAGACATTTTACCAGTGGCGCCGGTTTAGGATCGCATTTCTTTTTTGCCACTACTTACCCTTCTGTTTGATACGCTTGAATACAAAATTTATCGTATTAGTTCGTGTATTGTCTTTCATTCCGGTATGATAACTTGCATCTCCAAAATTCGGAAAAACAGTCTCAACCGTTGTGTAAGCACTAACAAGTTCCCAGCCATCTTTACCATAAAGATTAAGAGAATTAGGAATAGCTGATGCTTCTGGAAAGTTTAGTGGTTGAGAGTTGCTTAACTCTATTAGTGCCTCTTTATCATTCGGACTATACACTGTGGGCAACTTGGATCCAGGGAATGATACAATAGTGTACTCCCATTGTTGAGGGGTTGCGTCCTTGTTGCTACAAGCACTCAGCAACAGAGCAAATAAAAGAATGAATATCGACTGTCTCATAGCCATTTTGAATTTGTTGTTATCAGTACCAATGTACGGAAAGTAGCGCAAAATTACTAAAAATCTTGCACCCAGACAAATGAAAAATCGCAACCTCCAGTTTATGACCGAAAATTGCGATTTTCATTTTGCTTGTGATACTTACCATAAAAGCCTTGTTATATTCCTCAGAACACCACCTTCTACCTTGTATAATCGTTGATTGGTCTTTGTAGAAGTGAGAGGACCTAACTTTTTGATAAATGGGCCAAATTTCAAGTAATCAAAATTTTTATATTCAGTAAAGACTGTGATAGTCTCTCCACCACTATACCAAGCTATTCTTAACTTAGGATAGTTGGCTCGAATGTGGCTGGCAAGTTCGTTAATCTCATCTGGCGCAATATCCCCACCCATAAACAAAACACAAGTAATGTCTTGCAGAGTTGAGTCTATCAGCATATTGAGATTTTCATAAGATAACGGCTCTCCAAAATCTTCCCATAGCTGTTTTGCATTACACCCCTTACATCTGAAAGGACAGTTAGTGATATTGATTACAAGAGACGCCTCACCAGGAATCTCTTGTGATCCTATCATTATGTCGCTATACTTCAGCATAAGGTCAACTGCATTTAGAATAGCCACAGGACGGACATGTCATGCACCCTTCTACCATCTGGATGGGCTCTCCACACTTGGGGCATTTGGGAGAAAGTGCCGGATTCTCAGCAATCTCGGAACTGTTATATATCCAATGCCCATCCAAAATATGACGATATGCTTGCATCTGTTCCAACTGCAATTCACGACACATATCAAGCAAAGCGTTACCAATTGCAACAGGACAACTGGAACCCTTGGAGGTATCTTTCTTAGTTGCTGTTCTCACAGCATAAGATGGACAAGTGCCACTTGACAGAAGCTGGTCAACGATAGCTTCTATTGGAGTTCCTGCACGAGCGGCAAGTGATGTCATACGAGAAAGACCTGTCATAAACAATGCACACCCACCCGTAGAACCTTTACTAAAAAATGTTTCAACCAATTCTCCAGTGTTCTTATCAAACCAAGCAGATAGATGAAGGGTGCCGCACCCGGTTTGCAAAGTTCTCTTTTTCCCAACAAGATCGTCAGAGGCTCTTTGTATTTCACCACGTTTAAGACCTGGTTTCTCTTCAGTTTTTTTCTCCTCTTTGGTTAGAATAGCCTGGCGCTGACAGCCATCACGCCAAATAGTTGTACCCTTCAACCCCTTTTTCCAAGCAAGAAGATAGAGATTGGCTACATCTTCAACTGTGGTAGAATTAGGCAAGTTCACGGTAGAACTGATAGACGCATCAATGAAGCGTTGTAACGTGGCCTGAACCTCTATACGTCTCTCATAAGGTATCTGTTCTGCTGACACAAAATATTCCGGGAGAGCATCACTCCCAGTCACTTTTTTATAATCAGCAACAATTTTTGAATCAACTTTATAATCGGTTTCTTCTTTATGGAGTGATACTGTGCGGCGATTGTATGAGAAAGCATAGTTTGGTTCAACTCCGGTGCTGACCTGAAGCATGGTGCCGATTGTTCCAGTGGGGGCGCAAGTGAGAAGCTGTGAATTGTAGAGACCGTATTCTTTAATCTCATACAATACTTCTTGGGGGAGGTCAAGATTGCGAATAAAATCGCACTTAGTCATCGCTTCCTTGATTTCGGGAGTACAATTCGGGAAACACCCTTTATCTTTGGCAAGCTGCAAAGAGGTTTTGACGGCTGTACTTGCAATCAGATGATAGATTGTTTTAATGACTGAAATAGACTCCGGCGCACCATATTTAAGACCGCACATCAGTAATAGATCTCCAAGACCCATAGTTCCCAGACCGATCTGACGCCAGCCTGCAACAGAATCACGTTGCTCCTGAAGAGGGTGCAATGGTAATCCTTCCATCAGTACGTCATTCAAGGCATAAATGGCGCACTCAACAGCTTTTGCAAGATCATCATACCTAATGATAGGATGGCCCGTAAATGGGTTCTCTACAAACTTGGAAAGGTTAATACTTCCAAGGAGGCAAGAACCACCAGCCGGCAGAGGCTCTTCAGCACAGTTGCCAGTGATACACCCATTTGCTATGAATGTGTGATTCTTTGGTTCGTTAAAGCAGAATACATCTTCTTTGCCACAAGGAACAATAGATTCAACTTTAATAAATCTGGTAGCATTACGATTAGGGGCACTAAATACCTCAACTCTATGAGTTTTTAATCCAGCTATTAGCAGAATCCGCATATTGGAAGCATTAATTGTAAGACGATAAGAGTCTTGACAATGATACTCCTTGGACTCACCCTTTACACTGGATGGCAGTTGTCTACTGTCTTCCTCGTGCATAAGAGAAATAACACCGGTGCTACCCAACGTATTGAGCATATATTTGATTTTCAAAAGAAAATCACGATTAATACTCGAAATTGATATAGCACCATCCTTAGAGTTGCGACACCCATCAGAGTCTATTATACCAGCCAGCCAATCCAGACGGTCTTGTACGCTAAAGGTAGTGTCGGGCACAAACTCTTTATGATACTTAACATTAACTGAATATGTAGTTGACATTGAATCTCCCCCTCTCTGATTTATAGTATCACAGAAAGGAATGCAATATTTTTTTCTGCCATAGAATTTGATATATGGCGTAACTCTGTCTGCACAATAATATCCATCGCCACTAAAGAATCCCTGAGTATACATACACACTCCAGAATTTTCCGAAGGTCCACAGATTATTGGGAATGCACATTTGATTAGCTTTTCACCAACCTTGATGTCTTTAAGCTGTTTACGGGTATCTACTGCCTTATGATAGGTTCCAGTATTAATTGGAAATTTGTGATAATCCGTACATTTGATAGAAGTGCCGTCGCTAAAGGAAATTTCATACACTTGTGCATTATTTTCCATAAGTTTTGGCTCCACTTCAGACCATTCATACCCATTCCACACCACACACTTATGACCAACAAGTGATGCTATGGACGCATAACCATTCTCTGTCAGAACAAGAGTGTCACCTGTAACACATGGGTTTACTCCTGCATACTTAAACCCAGTGTTTTGGAGAAGATTGTAATTAGCAATACGATCCCAATATAGAATACCAGGTTCAGCCATCTCCCAGTTGCGCTGAGCAAGAAGCATAAAAACTTCTCGTGCATTTACAATCTTTGTAATCTCTGAGCCATCTTCCATAGTGAAATGGAGAGTAAAGTCTGAACCACTTTCCACAGCCTGCATAAAAGCGTCTGTCATGCGAACGGAAATGTTCGCTTTGGTACATACATCGAGATTGGATTTCAAGTTAATGAACTCCACAAGGTCAGGATGCTCACATGAAATACTTATCATTAATGCACCGCGTCTTCCCTCTTGCCCGATAAGACCGGTAATGTAGCTGTAAAAGTCCATAAAGCTCACAGTACCTGATGTGCTTTTAGCGGCATTATTGACCGGAGCATTTTTAGGTCTGAGATTGCTTACATCGACACCACTGCCGCCTCCATAACTGAATGTACGAGCGAGTTTAGAGCCAGCCTCAAAAATGGACTCCAGAGAATCCTGTGGCGGTGTCAGACAGTAGCAATTACTATAAGTAATCTTTCGGTCAGTCACACCACGATTTGAGAGTATTCGCCCGGCGAAGATGAATTTTTGTTCTTTGATAAGTTGTCGGATCCGCTCATTGCCTCCTGATACACGATCCAACCATCCTTCAAACGTCTCATCTCCTTGCTGATATTTGTTGTGCCAAATATCAACTGATAGCTTCTCATTGTTCAGCCATTCCTCAGCAGTCATGCTGGGATTGTCTGAACAGCTATCATTTGGTTTGATAGTTTTTGATTGTTTCATATAATAAAAATATTGGGCTGGACATAACGGTATGCCCGGCACCTAATAATAGATTAGAGAAACCCAAAGTAATGTTTCAATGCCAAGATCACTTCTGTAATCCCTTCTATAGAAGTAAAAACCGGCACATAGCCAATAAAATCATCATTGGCTATTTTGTAATCACTTATTGATAATTTTTCGACATCAGCTCGGAACGCACAGTATTCTTCATCAGAAAGTGGCTGATCACTTGAACTGAGACGTTCTAAAAGGACATCTACCCAGACTGGAGCATAGAATTTGTTGACTCCTTCCGGAAGATTAGATTTTCTGACCTGAGATTTGAGGATTACAAGTACCAGAGGCAAGATTTCTTCCAGGGCTTGAAAATCTCTGGTGTGATTGTGATTTTCGAGCACAGAGACGGCTTTTTTCAAATCATCAAGAGTATAATTATTCATTTCCATACTCTTCGCCCTCCCCACGCTCCAATTCTTCGATGTGTGATGAGAGTACGGACTGTATGTATTCCATATCTCTCATCTCATTCATCAGTCTGCTGACTTGTTCTCCTTGGAGCCAGTTTAAGACCAAAGAAAACGCAAGCAATATCAGCAGTAAAACAATTAAAAGATTTTGTTTCTTCTCTTTCATTGCTGAAGTTTTTAAGAAACACTGCTTTCATCACTTGCGCTCGTGTGCGCTCAAAAAAATATTCATTGCGGTAGTTTACGAACACAGTTACCCCTTATAGGGGGTTAAACTGAAGTCTCGCCCTACTCGCTGTGCATTGCTTATTCATTGCGTACAGTTATACTGTTGCACAGGGCAAAATCTTATTTATAGTCGCACTTGCCTAATGATGATAATGCGGATCATCATTCCTACCCCGCGACTCTCGCTATATCCCTGCGAGTCTCAGACGTGCCCGGTGGGTTGTGAATATGCCGTCAGCACCATAGGTGTTCTTGAAGTTATCTCTCGGCTCATAGAGCCTTGGCATTATCATTTGCCGCTCCCTATGGATTTTTCGTCCCAGAGTGTTTCATCTTACTTGCCAACGACTGCTTTTTGCATTAACTTTGCATTGCATCTATCCACGCATCGTTGTTGTGCCGGATTGCCATGTTGCAGAAGTTAAAGGCCCGCTACGGCTTTCAATGTTGTACTGGTGGTTGCTTGAAACACTCAAAGCTGGCACCAGGCAGTGTTGTGGAATTAGGGGGAAAAAGAATAACCCCCGCAAGCCAAGGTGGTGTACGCTTACGGAGGTTAGGGAATATGTTGATGATGCCTTCGGCGATCAAAAATATATTTATTATCTTCGCTTGCCGAAACACCACGTTCAACATTGCGATGCAAAGTTAATGCTAATTATTCTTCGTTCCAAATAATTTCGCAATAAAGTGAGATTATGGATTTAATTTTAACATTTATTTGCAGTTGCATTTGTTAGTCTTTATAATGCTCGCGTGTGCGTAAGAGATTTTAACTATACATCATAATATATAATTAAAATATTATAAACCAGCGCATTATAACATTTTTAGTATTCAGTATTAAAAATTTTTCAAAATTATTTTGTGGTATCAAATTGTTTTCTTAATTTTGCCATCGAAAACCTGATGACAGCAACGAAAACCAAATGACATGACCAGTATGAAGACATGATTAAAGGAAAAGGAAAGTTGCGAAAGGTGGCCGGACACACTTTTATTGACGAGTTCAAGAAGGTATGTAAAAAGCTGCCCGACAATGAAAACTATCTATTCGTTGTTTGTGATGATACGCGAAATAGGAATTTACCTTATCTGTCCTATTTTTTCTCAGTGGTGCTGAAATACA
>Ga0209694_1003240_pt1 | contig 11134 bp, 10 predicted proteins | sample GluameincwithD2O_FD_187499 | JGI IMG/M metagenome (GOLD analysis project Ga0209694, IMG submission 187499) | Mouse cecum microbial communities from Vienna, Austria - Glucosamine amended microcosms incubated with D2O (SPAdes) (version 2) | ecosystem: Host-associated > Mammals > Digestive system >...
GGCAAAAGAAGGATAAAGGGCAAGGTCGAGATAATCATCGACAAAGGAACTGACAGTAGTGAAGACAGAATCCATCTCAATATGAGGGAAGAGAGAATGGAGCAGTGGCAAACGGCCCTGAATCGAGTTATAGTGTGTTTGGTAATTTTGTTTATTAAGCATGAACATATTTTACCAAAAAAGGCACCTCATCCATTACGGATCAGGTGCCTCTTTTTATTTTTGGACTGTCAGAAATTTAACAGCCCCTTTTACTTTATTCAGTTAAAATCCCATTTAAGAATTTACTTTAAGCCAGCAGCCTTTAAGACCTCATCATAATTTGGTTCATGGCTGACTTCATCAACATATTCTACGTATTTCAAAACGCCATCTTCGTCCGTTACAAAAGCTGCACGGCAAAGCAGGCCGTTTTCTTCCATACGAGTACCTGTCTTTTTAGCGAAGTCATCGAGTTTGAAATCACTGGTGGTTAAAATCTTTGCATTGTCATGTTCCTGGTTCCAGCGAGCCAACGCAAATGGGAGATCTTCAGATACAGAGACAACTTCAACTTCATCCTGATCTTTCATGAAGTTTAAAAATTTGCCAAGCTCTAATGAGCAGACACCTGTATCAACGCTTGGAACTGAAAGAATAATCTTCTTTCCTTTGGATTCCATTGGTTTTACTTCTTCAAGATCTGTATTCACAACTGTAAAATCAGGCATCACATCCCCAACGCTTAAAGTTTCACCTTCAAGAGTGACTGGGTTTCCTAAAAATGTAATCATGATAATTTCCTTCTTTCGTTTTGGACAGTCTGAAAGAATCTTCTTCCTGTCCTCTATTTTCTATTTTAGTGAAGGCTTTTCTGAAAAGTTGTCGATTTGACTTCCACAGTTTCCCGTATTCCGGACTAAATCAACCATAAATCGCCGACCAAAAATTAATATTCAATTATAATCTTATTTAGATTGGTTTTATAAAATTACAGGTTTCTTTCCTGTAAGTTTAAAGGTTTGGACCTTATTTTTCCTCTCAGGTTAAAAGCTGTCTTAATCAGACAAAATAAATGGGCAATTCCGAATACATCTGCGGAACGTTAGAGTACGATTAAATCACAAGAAAGATAGAAGCTGCCAAAACAACTTCTAGAGGAGAAATCAATATGACAAAAGAAGAATTCAGAAAAGCTCTTGAAAAAGCAGTAGGCGGCACCGTTTACGGCGAAGAAATCATCAAGGATCTCGTTGGTCACTTCGACGAAACTGGTAAATACGCCCAGGATGCTAAAGATCGTCTTGACGACCGCATTGGTATTCTGAATGGTTGGATCAAGAAGCACGAAGCCGAAGGCGCAACTGCTAAAGTAGCTGAAGAAAAAGCAAATCTCGAAATTGCTAAACTTGCTCTTGCAGCTGTTGAATAAGCCTTACCTGCTCAACAACCCTTAACATTTGCTTAAATCAGTTGTTTCAAACTGTTTAAGGTAAAGAACCATCGTTCTTTGCTGCTCAGCTTCATTGAAATGTCTTAATTCAATGATAAAAAAAACTGAGCAATTCCGATGAATTCATCGGAATATTAAGATACTATTAAGACACAAGAAAGATAGAAGTTCAAAAACATGAACTTCATGGGAGAAAACAATCATGACAAAAGAAGAATTCAAAAAGACTCTTGAAACTGCAGTAGGCGGAACTGCTTACGGTGACGAAATCATCGAAGACCTCGTAGCTCATTTCGACGAAACTGGTAAATATGCTCAGAACGCTAAAGACCGTCTTGACGAAAGAATCGCTACTCTGAAGGGCTGGGCTAAAAAGCACGAAGCTGAAGGACAGGCTGACAAAGCTGCTGAAGAACTGGCTAAAGTTGCTATCGCTGAAAAAGCTCTTGCCGCTATCGCTTAAGTTTCAACCTTTAAACTGATAACTGAACATTTCTGAATAACTCAGAAAATCCCGAGCCGTTCAATCGAACGGCTCCTTCTTTTGTCTGCTAACGGCTGCAATTCAAACTGCTCAGAGATATCCTACCTGATTAAGTTATTGATTATTCTTTAGAAAAATTCAACGATCCGGTTCATACAAATCCAGTTCGCCTGAATATTAACAAACATATTCGACCAGGAAGATCTTCTCTATCAGTTATGTTAATAAAAATGTATAATCAAATCAGAATTTTCCTGTATATTCGAGTTACCAAAGCAAAAGGAGGGAAATGGCGTCGATATAAACTATCCATCTGTTAAATGTTAGTAAGGATTCATTAATGGTAACTAAAACCTTGCCTCGCACTGATGGATGACACTAATCGGATGACAAAATTTTTCTTTATTGTGTTTTTAGCTTCCGTTGCTGGATTAATACCAGTCTATCTTCACTCGAAATTTCTTAAGAGCATCGGCAATGAACAGTCAGACCAGAGCAACCGCTAAATACCGCAAAAACGCGGGGATTCTTTCTAAAACGATTCGAATCCCTAAAGTTCTCAACGACGAATTTGTTGTTGCATGCAAAACTCTGAATATTTCACAAAGCAGCGTTTTTATCAACGCAATGAAACGAATTATAGAAGAAGCTAAAAACGTACAGTAGTTCTATTTCTGCAGCTGCAAATTCCGGACTTCCATCGGATTCATTTCATAGCAGCCAACAGCAGAAGCTCTTACAATATAACAATGAGCAACGTAACAATGAGAGGCCATCCAATTTCATTAATCGGATGGCCTCTTCCTTTGTATTCCCTGCTGCCCCATACGGTTCATCTTTTGGATACCATAAATACTTTATATAAAAAGGATACAAACAGGAAGCATACAAAATTATCTATCAGTCTTTCAGAGGATTAGTCAAAATAAAACTAATATAGACTGCATTGACATTAATTAATGTAAAAAGGCATAAAAAAAGCAGAATCTCCTTTATATATCAGAGATTCTGTTTATTCAATCCTAGTCCCGAAACTGAATATCCAACGATTATTAGTACTTTTTTGAAGGAATTAACTGACCAAAAACAAGGACTAACTGATCTGCCAGCTCGCTTCAGAGCCGTGATCGGTTTTCTTAACAATCAGCTTATCCTCAATTTCCTGTTTGAGTTCGCTGACGTGGGAAATGATGCCAATCATTCTCTTCTTTTCGGTCAGATCCTGCAAGACTCGAATCGCCTGAGAGCGGGTCTGATCATCGAGGGTTCCAAATCCTTCATCAATAAACATCATATCCAAAGAGAGACTGGCTGAGTTTTGCTGAATCTGATCAGCAAGTCCCAAAGCCATACTGAGCGCTGCCATAAAGGACTCTCCTCCTGAAAGTGTATTTACAGGAAGCGTTTTTCCAGTCACATTGGAATAGACCATTAAATCGAGACCTCTGTTTTTTCGACCCGTATCCGAAGTCTCAAGATCTGTCATCTGCAGTTCAAACTGTCCCCCATTCATTTCTACAAAACGGCGGTTGGCTGCTTTGAGGATTTCTCTTAGATAAGCCCGCAGGACATAAGTCTCAAGATCCATCTTTCCTCCGGACTTCTTTCCGGATAATACCGTATACAGGTTATCGAGCCTTGAAGATAAAAGAGAAGCTTTTTCTCTTTCTTTTATTTTCTTGTCCAGTACATCTTTTGCCTTTTTATCCATGTCTAAAGCCGACAGACATATTCGCTGTTTCTGTTCGATCTGCGCCTTAACTTCCTGAACCTCTTTTTCTTTTTGCTCAAGGTTTTCAGTATCCGGCATTTTCTGATCCTGAATGTTCTTTTTAGCAGTCGTATAGAGCGCACTTGCAGCTGCATGTTGATTTTTCCAGTTGGATACATAACTTCTGCATGCGGCTACCGCAGTTTGTTCATCTGAATATTGACTGATAATCTCTTGCCAGTCTTTTATTTCTGGATGTTCATCCACAAACGACTGGTAAGCTGTTTTTTCCTTTTGAAACTGTTTGTCGAGTTCAGGAATCTGTGCAGTCAGGATCTTCAGATTTTCATTACAGGAAGAAAGCTGACGCTGAGCACTCATTACAGCATTCGATGCCTCTTCTTCTTTTTGATTCGCGGTGATTTGTGCCACCTTTGAGTCTTTTATGACTTGATTGGCTTCTTTTTCATCCGGAAAAGAAAGTCTCGTCCTTTTTTCATCGATCTGTGTTTTCAGACTTTCGATTTTCACATGGGCATTTAATAGGTCTGCCTCAATCTTTTCCTTATCCTGATTGATCTTCTCGATTTCGTGTCCGACTTTCTCCAAAAAGGTGGAAGCATTCTGAATTCGTTTGAGCTGTTTGTTTGAATGGATATCTGCAGTTGTCCATTCCTGCTCGATTTCATCGAGTTGAAGCAGGATCGTTTCAAGCAAAATCTTCTGATTTTCATCTCTTCGGGACTGATGAAGCTTTAAACAGACAGCTTCTCCCAAAAGCAGGCTCGAGGTCTTATCGAGCAATGCATCAATTTCCAGGAGCTCATCCTGGAGTTTTGATTGAAGATTCATCAGATTTTGAGAACCATTCTGGCATTCCAATGATAAATCCATCGATTTTTTCTGAGCACTTTCCACTTTCTTCTGAAGACTCGTCAAATCTTTTTCACTTAATATAGAACGATCTTCATCGAGTTTTGCAGGATTGGGATGATGAATACTTCCACATACCGGACAGGGTTTGTCCTCTGCTAATGACAAAGCCAGAATTCCCGCCTGACAATCCAGGAATTTTCTGTTTTCTTCGATATAATGCAAATTGAGGTTTTCAAACTGCTGTATCGCCTGCTGGTATTGGCTTTTTGATTTTGGAAGGACTTCCTGTGTGTGTTCAACTTCTTTGGAAATCTCCTGAGCTTTTTTGAACCTCTTTTTCAGAGTGTTTAAATCTTCACAGACTGTATCGAGCAATGCCCGGCGAATCTTTTCAGCAGTCTGCGTTTCCGTAATGTTCTTTGCCGCTTCTGTTTTCTTTTCGAATTCATCGAGTTTTTGATTCAATGTTGACTGCTGTACTTTCAGATTCTGATAAGCCTGAATCACACGTTCTTTATCCTGATTTGCCTGCGCGATTTCCCTGAACAGGTTCAGACAATCCTGCGCTTTGGCGATGGCTAAGGAACATTTTTCTGTCATTGAAGCCGTCCTCATTTTGCATTCCTGATAGGTTTCAGAGGCTTTTTTAAGATTTTCTTTTGCGGCTGGAAGCTCTTCTTTCATCTTTTCAAACCGCGCTTTTGTCTCGTTTAGAGTTTTATAAATCTGATTGGCCTGATCATATCGAGCACGGGCTCGAAAGGAGAGCGGGATTTTCGTAATCAGCTTCTCATTGTCGAGCATCTGTTTTTCATGATTCTTCAACTCTTCCAAAGAGGCTTCAGCCTTATTCAGATTGGTAAAGTCTTCCTGCAGCCGTTTGGCCTGGGCGATCTGTTTTTGAATCGCCCGATCCTGGTTTTCAGCATTCATCCATTGTGCCTTCAGCTGACTGGCTTCATCTTCAAGGATTTTTATGATGGATGAAAGATCCTTTTGAAATTGCTCAATTTCTACAATCGAACACTGTGATCTGCCTTCCTTAAGACTTTGCTGAATGGACAAAGCTTCAAAATTATTGATCAGTGTTTCAGGAAATGAGCAGTTTTCAAGAGTCGATGTAATGCTGGTTTCGATCTGTTTCAGATTGGATTTTGCTTCACTGAGCTGATCCTTTAAAACATCGGTAATACGCGCATACTTTTCGGTGTTGAACAGCCGTGAAAAGATGGCTTTCTTATCCTGCGAGCTGGCCCGCAATACCTGCATGAATTCATTCTGGGCGATCATGGCCACCTGCATGAACTGTTCTCGATTTAATCCGATAATCTCTTCAATTTTGGCATCTGCCGAAACACCGCTTTCAGCAAAAGTGCCATCCAGATCGTAAAAATCAACCTTGCGGTTGACCAGGATATCTCCTTTTTCCTTATTCCGGACTCTTGGCTTATTCCATGCCGGACTTCTTTTAATGATATAGGTCTTCTGTTGTCCAGGCATCCCGTCCATAAATTCAAGTTCAATATAAGGTTCAAGACTCGCAGATCCAAAACGGCTTTTGAATTCCTGCGCGCTTTTTTTATTGGATATTGAACTTCCTTCACCATATAAGGCAAAAACAATCGCATCAAAGATGGTCGATTTACCGGCTCCTGTATCGCCGGTAATCAAGAACAGTTCCTGATTGGGCTTTGTAAAGTCGATGATGGTTTTGCCGCCATAGGATCCAAACGATTGCATGACCAGTTTGATTGGTTTCATTATTCCTCCATCCAGGCTTCATTAATCGCCTGCTGCAGCAAGTTGAGTTCTTCGGCATCAAAAGCGATGCTGCGGATACCCGCAAAATCAAGACATAGTTCCATGGGAGATAACTGCTTTGTCTTTTCAGAAGTCTCTTCATGGTTTTCTCTTCGATAATCGGTTTTACGGACAATATCGAGCAGATACGGATACTTCATACGCAGCCGATCATTGACATCGCTCATGTTCAGATCCACCGGATCCGTGATTTCAACGCTGACATAATCATTTTCGTATTCTGAATACTTGCTGAGCAGATTTTCAGCCAGATCACTCAGTTTGACGACCTGTCTTTTGGGTTTTAACTCAATCGATGTAACCGACTGATTCCCCTTTTCATGCAGATCGATCATTAGAATCTGCTTTTTCTGTCTGGATTCGGAAACGGAAAGCGGAATGGGCGAGCCACAGTAACGAATATTTTCGCCTTTGCATTTCATCGGTTTATGAATATGGCCAAGCGCAACATAATCAAAACCATCAAGGAGTTCTGCATCAATCCGGTCAATGTTTCCTATTGTTTTAATTTCACTGTCGCAGCGATCCAGCTGATCCGCCTTGCTGCTGGCTGGCAGATAGAACTGGTGTGAGACAATTACATTTCGTTTGGATAAATCAATTTCTTCCCGATTCAGCAAATATTGCAAAGCCTGCTGATAGGAAGAAACGCAATATTTTTCAGGAATCAATTCAGGCTGATCCGATTCAGCATTTTGCTTTCTGATTTTCGATTTCGTTTCATTTTCCGTTTTATCATTGGCGGCAATTGCATATTCTGACAGAGCTAACGGGCGAACCATTGAGGGACGAACAAATGGAAGCAGATAGAAATTCACCTCCCCAAATTCATCTTGTAAAACAACTTTTTCTATCCTCTGGTCTGGTTTATTTGGTGCTTTACCGATCATATGAATCTTTTCATAACACAAAACGTCTCTGAAAAGATCAATTCGCTCATTATTATCGTGATTGCCGCTGATCATCATGACATGCAGATCCGGTACTTCTTTTTTAAGACGGCTGACAAATCGATTAAATGTCGCAACCGCTTCAGCACTTGGAATGGCTTTATCAAAAATATCCCCTGCGATCACTAGAGCATCCGGCTGATGTTTCTTAATTTCTTCGAGTACCTGATCAAAGATATAATCATGATCTGAACTCAGATCTCTTTGAAACAGTCTGGCTCCAATATGCAGATCTGACAGATGAAAAATCTTCATTCAAATATTACCCTGCCTTTCTTTTCCATATTTATCATGAGTTCCTGTTTACAACATTGAATGATCTTATCTTACCTGAATTATTCGCCAACCTTTTCGATTTCGGGATTCTTTGTTAATTCTTGATCCAATTCTTTATATGGACAGTTTTTTGATTCAGGCAAAGCTTTCGATTCCCAATCCTTGAAGCGTCTATAATTGAACTTGTAAGAAGAAGGTTTTAAAGATTATCTATCCGATCAGTATGTGTCAAAAAGAAAAACTGTTCAGGCCATCTTTATACAGAAATATTCAAACACAGATGATTACTTTAAAATCTTTATTTTGCAATTGTTGGAGGTGAAGACGATGTACAGTGAATTAAATGCCGGAAAGGCCATCGTTTTAAAAGATCAGGTAAAATATGAAAAAGGCAAAGCCATTAAACAGCCTTTTATTACTGCAGACAATACAAAGTTGCTTTTAATTGCCATCGACCATGGAGAACTGCCAACTCATGCGGCTCCAGCCGATGCTCTGATCACTGTTCTTGAAGGTGAAGGCGATCTGACTTATGAAGGAAACACCATTCATATTCATGAGCATGACAGCGTTAAGTTTGAAAAGGGTGCTATGCATTCTGTAAAGAGCGACAAAAAGTTAAAATTCTCCCTGCTTCTTTTAGCTTAAGAATCTCCGAAAAGAAGACAAAGAGTGAAGCAAAACCGGAGATTGACAAAAGCTGAATCAAAACAAACGATTCATCAATCTTTTAAGGCAAAAGCGGCTGCTTTTGCCTTTTTCTCTTGCCTTCCAACGTTTTTGTCTTCGCTTGTCACGCTTATTTTAACTGCTGCTTGATGACTCAAAGCATTTATAAAAAAAAACCGGCATCTTAAGCCAGCTTTTCCAGTCTGTATTTATCAGCATTTAAATCAGCGATTCATTGTGTATCTGTAATTATCGCATTTCAACGATCTCTATTCTATATACAGTGCGGGGGGGGTTGATTACTATATGATTTTTCAATCAGAATCTATATTTCGTCTCCCGTATCAAGAACAGATCAAATTTCAGACTGTTTTATTCCTATACATCAGGAACTTTTAAAATCAGACGACGACAAATTAATCCGTTCTTATTCAGCTTCCGGAGTATTCAGTTCCTGCTTCTTTTCTTTAATCAGCTCAGCGAGTTGATCAAGCAGTTCAGGATTGTCTGTCTGTTTAATAAAGTTCATTGCCAGCGCATAAGAAGTGCCTTCTGTGAGTGAACTCTGAATATACTGACTCTGCGAAATAATTGGTCTGAAAGTTCTTGTTAGTGCGTTTTTGTTATAGCCAAATCCCGCAACTTCGATAAATCCAATGGTTTGAAGTTTTTTAAGAACAATCTGGATTGTATTTCGACTAAGTTCAGGTGCCAGCACAAGAATATCATATGCAGAGAGTGGCTCATCGCTGCTCCATAAAACATTCATAATCTGAGTTTCGCGCTTGGTCAGCCTTTCTGTTTCCATACCTTATCTCCTTAATTTTTCCGATCCAACATTTCAAAAAGCATAATTGGATCATCACGAACCATCAATGACATTTTATCCCTCTTAATTCTTGAGAACAATAGTTTTCGTGTGATTTCAATATAAATTCAAATTTTCATTCAGTCAAAGGTAATGCCGTATCATGTTTATTTCCCATTTTATAAAATTACAGATACATTAAAAGCAAATACTACTTAACAGGGGAAAGCCAAACCTTACCAGTTCCCCGGTATACGTTAACCAATCCTTCTTCTGAAACTGCCGATCCAAGCAGGGACTTGCCGCTTTTTTCAACTGTGAAATTGAGGGTATTGCTCCAGGCGATTGCAAAGTTTCCATCGACCTTTAATGTGTCATTGGTTAACTGCACTTCAACAATCTCATCGGCTGGAACATTGCTTTCTAAAGCAATTATTCCATCTCCTTCCAGGCACAGGTTGAATAAACCTTCATTACCCGCCAGGGCACTAGATAAATTCGTCCGGCTGACAGTGCGGTGACGAACTCTGGAATCGCATGCCAGAAATAAACCATCATCAAGCACAACTTCGCCGCCCCATTCTCTTGGGTTGGTCAACAGGATGAACTTTTCAGTCGGTTCACACACCAGCAGCCCGGTTCCGGTATATTCCGGTTTGATTGCCGACTCACCAGTCATTTTTCCGCGGACTGCTTTTCCAAACAGATCGCCAATTCCCTTGATGCCTGTCGTGGTCTGGCAGTCTCCAATCATCCATTGCATATCACCTGGCTGAATGGTTACCGGAGCTACAGCCAGATTGCATAAAAGCTGACGCTTGCGGATATTCATCTGTGAAGCAAAATACGCCTGCATTGCTTCATGAGCCGTTACGCTCTGGTCCTTCTTATGCTCGATTACTGTAAATGGCCCTTCTTCACTCAAAACGTTGACGTTTGGATTGTTTTTCAGATTGAAAATATTAAACATATCTCCTCCTTAACCGGCTAAACCACAGGAAAATATTATATTTAGGGCTGTCATATCTCAAATATAAAATGACACAATAAAACTAAATATAAAACCGTATTTTGAAATTATCTGCATTTTTCTCATTAATAGTTAGGAAAAGCACCATAATTTACCTGCTGATTTTTTCGCCGCAATTCTATTTTATCGTCCGGCGTTAGTCTTACCTACTTACATCAAAAATCCAGTTTCTTTGATTTTTCTCTTTTATGCTCTTTCATCCTATAATTGAACATGCGAAGAAAGGGGTAATCGAATGTTTTATGGTGAAATAAAAAAATGTGATATTGCCAATGGAAGCGGGGTGAGGGTTTCCCTGTTTGTTTCCGGATGCCGAAATCACTGTCCTGGCTGCTTTCAGCCAGAAACCTGGGACTTCGCTTATGGCCGTCCATTTACAAAAGAAACTGAGTCTGAGATTTTTCAGGCTTTACGTCCTTCCTATATTCAGGGGCTGACTGTTTTAGGTGGCGAGCCCTTCGAACCAGAAAATCAGAAAGAGCTTCTGCCTTTATTAAAAAAGATCAGAGAACAGCTTCCAAACAAGGATATCTGGATGTTTACAGGATATGTTCTTGATCAGGACCTGCTTGATGGAGGCAGAAAACATACCGAACAGACGGATGAAATCCTCTCTATGATCGACGTATTAATTGATGGTCCTTTTGTGGAAGAGCTCAAAGATATTACTTTACAGTTTCGTGGATCCTCCAATCAGAGACTCATCGATGTTCCCGCTTCTTTAAAAGCCCGCCAGGTCATCGAATACGTTCCCGCCTTTTAGAATTCCTTTTAGTTGAGCAAGATTACGTATCAATCAAACCACAAGAAAATAAAACAAAAATTAAAGGGCTGTTAAATTTCTGACAGTCCAAAAATAAAAAGAGGCACCTGATCCGTAATGGATGAGGTGCCTTTTTTTGGTAAAATATGTTCATGCTCAATAAACAAAATTACCAAACACACTATAACTCGATTCAGGGCCGTTTGCCACTGCTCCATTCTCTCTTCCCTCATATTGAGATGGATTCTGTCTTCACTACTGTCAGTTCCTTTGTCGATGATTATCTCGACCTTGCCCTTTATCCTTCTTTTGCC
>Ga0209694_1003247_pt1 | contig 11079 bp, 13 predicted proteins | sample GluameincwithD2O_FD_187499 | JGI IMG/M metagenome (GOLD analysis project Ga0209694, IMG submission 187499) | Mouse cecum microbial communities from Vienna, Austria - Glucosamine amended microcosms incubated with D2O (SPAdes) (version 2) | ecosystem: Host-associated > Mammals > Digestive system >...
CGGGCAGTCTGTCGAAAGTCACGGGTGTTGTGAACATGATGCAACCGAAACCTTAGGAAACCGTCATGCCAACGCGGCACGTCCGGGCTAAGATTTCGGTTGCAAATGTATAAGGAGATAAATAGGAGAACAATAAGTCCTAAAGAGCCTCAAAAACATCTCCAAACCCTCTCCAAAGCCTCTCCGATGGGGAAAAACGACCTCTCCAGCAGGAGATTTATTGATATTGGTGAATTTTAACCGGCGAGAAGTTCGTTATCAAGGCATCTTGAATTTTTGCCTTTTTTCATCTGCCGGTCAATGAAATTATCAAATTCCTCTTCAGTAATGGGTTCATCGTCTTCATCTTCTTCCTCATCATCATTAGAGTAGTCGTCGTCCTCGTTGTCCCATTCATCGTCGTCATCGGGCCTTTCTTCGTCTTCAAACAGCGGAGGCATTCTCACTGGTCGATTTTCTGTTTGGATTGGAGTAATGGGCTCTGTTCCCTCATGAGGAGTCTCGATTGTTTGAGCTACGGTCGCCGGTTCAGCGTCTTCCGAGATAAGACTTGCTTTTGTATCCTCGATTACTTCTGATTGTTGAACGTCGTTTGAAAGACGATACTCTTCAATCGAGAAATTATTGTCAAAGCGTTCTTCGATTTTGATTACTCCCTGAAGTGGATTCTGCTTGAGTTTCTTTGGAAGCTGATTGTCTGAAAGACCATCGAGATGATAGTGGAAAGTGGTTTTCAGAAAGTGAGTGGTGAAGTTGTTTTGTTTTCCGAAGAGTCTGCCTATATTCCATCCGTAGTGCAGCAATGCCCATTTCTCGACCGGTGCGGAAACCTCGATTCTCTGAATTTTGCCCCCGGCTTCAATATCTTCTGAACTTCGAGGGTCCCAGTTGGGTGTGGAAGTCTCTGAAATAATCCCAGACGGAAAAGAAGGGTCGGAACGTCTCGCTGTTTGATATAACTGCCAAGAACTTTCATTGTGTACTCGCAAGCGAATCTGTATTTGGCGTCTTCCTGTGTTCTGACGAGTTCGCTTGCCGAATTTTTCATTTCGTTGATGTTTACAGATACAATGCCATCTTCGTCTTTTGTAATCGTTGCCCCTGTCGGAACTGCAACTTCACGTTTTACATCTGACATTACATTGCGCATTATCTGCTCTAAATCATCGCGCGATACAGTAGCCTGTTCAAGCGGAACTGTCGGTCGTTCTACGGATGTTCCTTCTGTGATTGGTTGGGACACTGGAACTTTTACCATTTCCTCTTTCCCCTTTTTCTCGCCGATTAACGGCATATCTTGACCTGATAGAAACTCAACGAGTATTGCATACAGGGCAAGTCCGCCGATTATAATAAGGCAAAAGAACACATTGGCATTGAATTCTGATTCTCCTTTGGTCAGGATGGAATGGCGGATGACCAAAGCCGAAAATATATCGACCGCAATCACCAGCACAAGCAGCCAGGGATGATGGCCTTTGAATAGGTCTTTCATACGGTGGTTGTTTAATATTATAAGTCTTAAAATTTGATGAGTTTAACAAACAAAGTTAAAACGCAGTAACTCTTTTTATTGTTCAATATTCCAAAATAGAATCAACGTTGTTCGTTGGCGATATTCTTGATTCGTTGTACCTTTGCACAAAAAATAAAATAATGGAGACATCCGCTAAAAAGAAACAAATCACCTTCTGTCTGAGAATAGACCTTATAGAACGTCTTGAAGATATGGCTCAACGAGAGCATTGCAGTCTTGATTATTTGGTTGAGCGTATATTGCTTGATGCCGCTTATAATAAGCCTAATGAGATAACAATGGCAGCTATTGAGGAGGCTATGAGTGGAAAATTGAGGGCTACACCTCCCATTGATACATCATCTGTTGAAGCTATGTTTAAGTCAATTGATTAGACGCTATTTTTATTTCAGGGTGATGGCGTTGGATGCCTCGCGCTTCTTATCGCTGACCACATCGGCATAAATTTGTGTGTTTCTGACGCTTCGGTGCGTAAGCATCTTTGAAACAACATATACGTCGATGCCCAACGAGATAAGGATGGTGGCGAATGAGTGACGGAGGCAGTGAAACGAGAGTTTCTTCTCTATGCCGGCCGCTTTGACCCATTTCTTAAACGGCTGTTGTGCCATTGAGCGCCGGAAACCTTTGAAGATAAGTCCTTCACCATGCTCACCGCAATATTTCAGAGCCTCTTCACTTATCGGTAATGTCGCTTCTGTCTCGGTTTTCTCGGTACATAGGCGTATGCAGTGGCCACCGTCAGGACTTCGCTCAATATTATCCCATCGGAGCTGCAACAGGTCGCTAAGACGTAATCCGGTAAACAGACCGAACATAGATGCTTGTCTGAGGATAGGCACCTCACACTCGGTAGCATCAAGGATTTTCATCTCGTCGAGCGTCAGATACTCCTTCTTTACCTCCTGCCATTTGATGCCTTCAAGAAAGTCATTGACGTTCTCGGTGATATATTTCTCCTTGTATGCCATTTTCAGCAGGCAACGGAATGTTGACCAGTAGCCCGCTGCCGAGTTGTTGGATAATGGTATCTTCTTATCCGGGTGACGCAGGTTGTGGGCATAGAGCAGATACTCCCGGAAGTCTTCGCACAGGCAGCCTGTAATATCGCCGAATGTGCAGCTGCCGCCGCAGAACTTCTTGAAGTGGAGATAGATGCACATCCATTTGTCGTACTTGCTCTTCGCTTTTTTCTCGAAGTAGGCGAGAAAGTCCATCTTCTGTTTTGCTTTGTCAAGGAATCCGAACTGTTCATTGATAAGACTCTGGTAACGGATACAACGGATAGCCTCGGCTTTCTCTTCCATTTCCTGATTGAAACGGCGTTGCATCTCGTTGGCCGGTTCAGCATAGATGACTATGCCGAGGGTTTCACGGCGTGTCATCTTGTTGGTGTGGGGATTGCGTATCGCCGGATAATAATCGAGGTAGAGCGATACTTTTCCTCCGACATACGGACGACGACGGAGGAACACTTTGGTGCAGGTGTTTGTCATTGCTTTTATGGGTTTGATGGTTGAAAATCAGTTACAAAAGTAGCGGGAGAAACAAAGGGGAACAATGCCGTCTCAGGCGGTTCCAATGTTTCTCAAAACCGTCTCCACGGGCTAAATCTCAGGAGAACCAAGCAGAGAATCAAGCTCAGAGCGGAGAATCAGTGTGTATTTGCCTTTCTTCTCACGGGTGATGCTGTGGTACTTCAGATAATGGTGAAGCTGGTCGTGGGTCAGATTATATTTCGCCATCGCTTCGGGATAGGTGTAATACTCCGGCTCCTTTGGTGCCACCTGACCTTTCGCCAAATCGAAGTGATATTTGGAATACATCACATAGTTACCTTGTTTCTTCTTAGGAATGCCCTCCTTGGATACGAAGGAGTAGATAGCAGATAATGTCATGTCGTACTTGGCTTGAATATCCGCCACGGAGTACCATTCGGATATTTCCTCCTTCGGCTGTTGATTGGCAAAATAGCGGTCGACATGGCTCCGACTCCAGAGCGTTTTACCCCGGCTTTGCGTCTTAGGCCAGCTCTCGCGCTCGGCAATCTTATACATTCCCGAATTTGACACGCCGTATTTTTCTTGCACTTCCTTCGAGGTGTAGAACTGGGTAATGGGTTCTCTTGCCGGCTTTTCTCGTTTGAGATATTTATGACCTTTTTCAAATAATTGGTCAATGTCTTGTCGGCGCACCAGTGTCTTTCCTTTGAACTGCACGGTTGCGATAGCGTTATCGGCAAAGTATCGGTAGATGGTCGCACGACTGACACCCAGCAATCGGCATACCTGCGTTGGGGAAAGAAACTCAAGTTTCTCGATTTCAACCTTACCTTCAACCTGTACTGAGTATTCAGCTTTGAACTCGTTGAGTTTCGCCTGCCGTTTCCTCTCCTTATAGGCGAGCCCGGAACATCTGTGGCTACAGTATTCCGTGGTAGTTTTTCGTGCGACAAATTCATTGCCGCACCACTTACATTTTTTGATGATTTCAATATTACTGCTCATATTCGCTTTATTGGTGGTTATTTCGCCAGTTATTTCGCCGAAAGTGTATCATCGCGTCTCACTGCGTCTCATGGTGTCTCAAAAGTCCACGACCTTGCAGCACGCATTGACAGTGTTGACCGACATGATACAAATCGGGTACAAAAACACAGGTAAAAAGGGGGTGAAAAGCGGTTATATTGCAGTATGGACACGAAAAAAGCCGCCCGATAACGAGCGACTTTTCAATGTTTTACACCAGATGGCACCAGTTATAACCAATAGGCTACTTGCCGATGCAGAAGCGGGAGAAGATGGTGGAGAGGATGTCGGGGGTGGTGATGGCGCCGGTGATGGAGGAGAGGTGGTGGATGGTCTCGCGGATGTCTTGGGCGATGAGGTCGGCGGCCAGGGTGGTGGTCAGGCCGGAGATTGCGCGGCGTAATGAATCGGCGGCGGCGGTCAGTGCTTCGTAGTGGCGGGCGTTGGTGATTATGATGTCGCCGGTGGTGGTGTCTGTGCCTGACGCGGCAATCAGCGATTGACGGAGTTCTTGGAGGCCTTGGCCGGTTTTGGCAGAGATGCCTAACGGGCTGGAGACATTGGGGTGGGCTGTGATGTCGGGGATGCCGGTTGCCGTGTGGGAGGGATAAAGGTCGGTTTTGTTAATCACCGGTATGATTTTGGCATCTGGATGTTTGTGGGTGGTGAGTGCCGGCAGGAATGATGCGGTTTCGGATAGTTCATCGGGGGTTATGACCCATAGTATTATGCGTGCGTCGGCGATTTTCTCCCATGCTCGTTGTATTCCGAGGTTTTCAACAGGGTCGGATGTTGTGCGTAGACCCGCTGTGTCGATGAAGCGGAATACGGTACCTCCGATGTCGGTGGTGTCTTCAATGGTGTCGCGGGTTGTGCCCGGAATGTCGCTGACTATTGCACGGCTGTCGTTGAGCAGCTGGTTGAGGATTGAAGATTTGCCTACATTGGGACGTCCGATGATGGCTACGGGCACTCCCCGGCGGATGGCGTCGCCCGTGGCGAATGATTCTGCCAGACGGGTTACTTCGCTTAGTGTGTCGTTGGCGATGTCGAGCAAACGTTTGCGGTCGGCAAATTCCACATCTTCTTCTGAAAAGTCGAGTTCGAGTTCGAGCAGTGATGCGAGTTCGAGCATCTGTGTGCGCAGTGTGCTGAGTCGTTGTGAGAATTGACCGCGCATTTGCGACATGGCCACCCGGTGGGAGGCTCTTGATGTTGCGGCTATTACGTCGGCTACGGCTTCTGCCTCTGTAAGATCCATTTTGCCGGAAGCAAAAGCGCGACGGGTGAATTCACCTGCCTGAGCCAGGCGGCATCCATTGCGGATAAGCAGGTTGATGGTTTGAGCCTGAATCCATTGCGAACCGTGCACTGACAGCTCTACGGTGTCTTCGCCGGTGAAAGACGCTGGAGCGCGGAATACTGTTGCTATTCCCTGGTCGAGCACTTCGTTTGTCTCCCGGTCGATTATGTTGCCTAAGTGGGCGGTATGGGTTGCGGCTTCTGCCAGCTTTTTCCCTTTCCATATGCTGCCGGTTATTTCTATGGCCTTAGGTCCGCTGATGCGTATTACTGCGATACCACCCACTCCCGGGGCGGTTGCTATGGCGCAAATCGTGTCGTTGTTTTCTGTCATTTCGTGTTATGTGCTATTTCCGTCGGCGTATGCGGCTCCACCGGTTGAAGTCGCATTGTGATTCAACAATGGTTTCGATTTCATCGGGAAGTTCAGCGAAGAAGTCATGCCCTGTCAGGGCTTCTACTGAGTCTACGCTGACTGCATGAGGCATCATGCCTCCCGCCACCGGCCCGTTTGGCATGATGAATCCGATGGCGGTGGGATGGTCGATATAAGGTGAGAGGATTACTTTGAAGAAGCGCCGTGGCACTGCCACACCTGTGGCGCCGATGCGTTCAATCCCTTCTCCAGGCAGGAATACCGGTCCGCAAACGATTATCACTGCGCTGTCGGTCAGTGCTTTCTGTCGGCATTTCTCTTCAAGTTTCTGCCATGCCCCACGGTTCAGGTCACCCTTCTGCGGGCAGACGTTGGTAAGCAGGAAAGACTGGCGCATGGCTTCTGCGCTCCATTTCATGTCACCGGCCGGAGCCATGTGGCCGCGGTCATAACCTGAGCGCCGGTAGTCGCTTAATGTTGCGCACCCCTCTACTTCGGGGTCTGGCGCGAATGAATCGCTGCGTGGGGCGTCTCCGGTGGCTTCCGATGCGAGCAGTTCCCAGCTGGCCCAGTTGGGCTGGTGTGTGTCGGGGTTGAATGATATGGTCATGCCTTCGTAGCGCAGCAGCGTTTCCGGCAGGTTGGGATTGGTGATTACTGCAGTGAGGTCGCCTGCGTTATGGCCCGGGTTATGGCCCGGTTTCTTTGCGGATGACACAAGGTAGGCTATCGCTGCTGTTACGGCCAGGGCCATAATCCAGGCCAGACGCTTTGTTGAAGCGTCGGAGGCCGGACGTCTCTTGCGAGTGCGTCCGGCCTTCCGTTTATTGGGCTGCTTTTTAGGCATTTTTCGTTTGTCGGTTGCTATCAGATGATTGCCGAGAGGTTGAAGTTGCGGAATTCAAGGTCTTTTGCGGCTTTTGCTGCGAGGCTGCGGTCGAGTTTCACAGCCTGGCGCAGGTTGTTGTTGACCATCGAGTCGTTGTTGGTGCGTGCTCCGAGGATGGCGGTTATGTAGTATGTCATCGCGTCGGGGGCGGCAATGCTTGCGAGGGTCGATTTTGCTTTGCTGTAGTCTTTGGCAAGAATCTGGGCAAGGGCTGCGTTGTTTGTCTTGGCTGCGCCGAAGGCTTTGACTGCGGCATTGGCATCGCCTGTCATAAGGTAGTAGGTTCCCATGGCGTCGTTAAGCTCATCAACCCCTGCGGCTGCGCCGAATTTCTGGTTTGCCTGGCGGTAGTCTTTGTTCATCAGCGAGATGAGGCCGAGGTTCATCTGCGGCTCAGATGCGTTGGGCGCCAGGCGTGTGGCTTTGGCGAAGTTTGCTTTGGCTGCATCGTAATTGCCGGCGACGTATTGCGTCAGACCCAGGTCGTTGTATGTGCGGTAGTCATTGGGATATAGTTCGGCTGCTTTGTCGTAGATTTTCATCTTGTCGGCGTTGCTGTCAACGAGGGTGGCTGCATAAAGCAGTTCGTCGGCGCTGAGCGAAGACGGATTGGATTGCACGAGATTCAGGATTTCCTGGTCGCTCTTTCCTATTACGTTGATTGACGCGGTGATGCGTGATTTACGCAGCTGGGGCAGAATCTGCTCTGCGAGCTGGTCGAAAATCGAAGAGAGGTTGCGGATTTCGCGCTCACGCTGTTCGGGGTCTTTATACATCGAAAGCACGCTGAGAATTAGTTCCTTATCCTGTATGTCGCTTGCTGAGACCAGTTTCTGGAAGCCTTCCCAGTCTTCAGGTGTGAAGTTGGCGGTAAGTTCGCCGAATTCTGTTATTTTGTCTTTTTTCAGCTGGTTCTTAAGATAAGCCGAGGTGTTCTTCTCGCGGTTTTCAGCCAGGCGGGTATTGAGGTCGAGCGAGCCTTCGGGAGAAGCGTATGAAGAGATGTTTATTTCTTCGATTTCGCGTGATTTGTCGCCGCTTGCGTCCTTGATGGTCTTGTTGAGGGTGAGCATCTCATTGGTTGTCAGCTCTCCGTTGCGGATGTTGGCCTGGTTGATAAGGAAATGTATGTCAGCGTTATATTTTTCATTGATGATGCGCTGGAACTTGTCTTTTGCCAGGGCCGGGGTCACAGTCGACGCGTCGGCTAAAGCGGCAGTGGCTATAACGCCGTTGGCCACTTTCACACGGGGGAGCGCATACTGTTTCTTGCCCTGGGTTACGTTGAACGCCAGTTCAAGGTCGCTTTTCATCATTTCAGGCTGGTAGGTATACATCACCGGGATTGTAACAGTCCCGCCGTTGTCATAACTGATCACCGGTGCGTTGCCTCGCACCTTTTCCCCTTGGAAAGCATAGGGCTGCGAGGCTACCTCCTGACCCTCGAAACACAGGTAGGGGGTCACGGTCACTTCTGCGTTTTTCACGAAGAATTTTGCCGGAACACGTGCGGTTACCGTTGCGGGAATCTTGTCGCCCTTAACTTCAAGCGGATTCGGGTTGACTGTGAAATAATCAGGTGAGAACTGATTGAGCTTTTTGCTGCATCCGGTCAGCATGACCACACCCGAAAGGGCTATGGCCGAGAGAAGTTTAGCATTCATGATGAATATTTTGTAAAGTCGTTAATTTCTTTGTCTGTAGCTTATGTGGCGGTTTGCGCGGGGTGTTAGGCGCGTGCCTTACGGCCACATTACAAAGGTAATGATAATTTTCCCATTTCTTTCAAAACTATCGGCCATAAAATCCCTATCCGGCGGCATAAGAAACGTTATAAACGGTGTATAAGTGATTAATAAAAGTTAAAATTGACTCTGCAGCCAAAATGTGAATAAGTTGTAACAAATGTGTAATTTTGCGGCTATAACTTTGCATCGTGTTAAGCGGATGTGGAATCTCCGCTTGATGCTGAATAATGGTATTACCACCATTAAATCTAAATCTCGAAAGAATATAGTTTACAAGATAGTAATTAGAGCAAAGTAAATAAAAATACTTCATTATCCCTTAGAAACGGGTCGCCGGTGAGGCGCTCCGTTTTCTTTTTTTGCTATATACTGTGGCTCTGCCGCCTGGGCGTCCCCGCTCAGGCCTGCGATGTGAGGGTGAGCGACTTGGTGCGGCCAAGCACTCGCAGATCCTGGAACATAGGCAGGTAGTTGCGGTGGGAGGGGGCGAGCACCACGAAATTCAGCTGCGTGCTGTCGCGTTCATAATCATATTCTATGAAGTAGGTCGAAAGGTGCACTTTGTGTCTGTTAAACACTTCTCTGTAGGCCTCTATATCCTGCACTATCCCCTCGACCTGTAGTTTGAGCACCCTGTTCTCATGGCCTATATTGCGGCGGTGCTCCCACGCTTCCAGCAGCACCAGGGTCACGAGAATCAGTCCCGTTGCAAGTATCGAGCACCAATACATCCCCACTCCGACAGCCATGCCGATAGTGGCCGTCATCCATATTCCCGCCGCCGTGGTCAGTCCCCTGACCGACCCCTTCATATGAATCATCGCGCCGCCGCCGAGAAAACCCACGCCGGTGATAACCTGGGCCGCGATGCGGCCCGGATCCCCGTTTTTCAGCCCCAGATAGACCTGCGGCACATAGATTGAAAGCAGCATGGCCATACATGCGCCCATCGAAATGAGGGCAAATGTGCGCACCCCGGCAATCTGCCCTTTGCGTTTCCGTTCAACCCCGACCAATACGCCGAGCACCATGCTGAGCACCAGCTTGAAAACGGAATTGGCCAAAGTCACCTCCGTAGAGTTTATGTCGTAATAGATTGTGCGTAAGATCTCTTCCATGCTTATCCGGTTTTATGCGTAAAGGCTGTCAATACAGGCAAAGTTAACATTTTATGTTATTCATGTCAAGAAAAAGCATGTTTTTCAACGATATGTTTTGGCGGAACTTTTGCCTAAACAGTAGTGTTATAAGATAGCGGTATCATATTGATATGTTCGCACAGTTAATTCAGGATTATTGATTAAAAATAGGATTACTATGGATTACAACAATCTTACAGGCTCGAAAGGTGTGGTTTTGGTGGAATTTTTCGCGACATGGTGCCCTCATTGCAGGCATATGTCGCCGATAGTTGAGCAGATAAAAGAACTTTTGGCGGGTAAAGCCGAAGTGGTGCAGCTCGATATTGACCAAAATGCCCAGGCTGCAGATGCCGCACAGGTTCAATCTGTGCCCACTTTCCTTCTTTACAGCGACGGCAAGCTCCTGTGGCGCCAGTCGGGCGAGATGGATGCCGAGGCTCTGCTCGCAAAAGTTGAATCAGCCCTTTAAGAGGGTGTTTAACAACCTCTAATATGAGTATTAGTCTATGGCAGATATAGGGCGGCAGAATCAGCCGTGCATATTCACCGATTTCCTTGAGGTGCTGGGGGTGCCTCACACTCGCCGATATTCCCTTGGGCGGTTTGAAAACATGCCTTTTAAATCGCTCTTCGGCATGTCTAAGCTGCTTGAGGAATATGGTGTGGAATGCCGTGGGGTTAAGCTCGACGACCCGGCGGAAATCACCGGCCTTTCAGTTCCCTTCATAGCCTCGATGGGTAACGGCTTTGTGATTGTTACAGGCATCGCCGACGGCGAAGTGTCATATCTTACGCAGAGTAAGCCTGAACATATGCCGCTTGGCAGCTTTGTGGACGCATGGTGTGGCACGGCTCTCCTGGCCTTCCCGCGTCCCGATGCAGCCGAACCAGGTTATGAAACCCACCGCCGTGAAATTTCTCTCACACAGGTCAAACGCATTGCATTGTGGGCTTCATTGGTGTTGCTATTCCTTTATCTCTTCATATCCAATGGATTGTGGCGCCAAGTCTCGACGGTGTTGCTTGCCATGATTGACATGGCCGGACTGTATCTGACCTATCTCCTGCTTCAAAAATCGCTGAAAATCCACAATCCTGCAGCCGACAGGGTGTGCCGTGTGCTTCAGGAAGGGGGGTGTGACAGTGTTTTGGAGACCAAAGCGTCGTCGTTTTTCGGCATATTCAGCTGGAGTGAGGTGGGGTTCGCATATTTTTCTGTGAGCTTGTCGTGTCTGCTGGTCTTTCCCCAGTGGATTGGCTATCTTGCATTGTGCAACCTGTTGTGTCTGCCGTTCACATTCTGGAGCATATGGTATCAGAAATTCCGTGCCCGTGTATGGTGCACCCTTTGCGTGAGTGTGCAATGTTCCCTGTGGCTGCTGTTTTTCTGCTATCTGGCAGGGGGATGGCTAAAAGACATGTTCCCGTTGAAAATCGAGTTCTTTGTGCTCGGCCTCAGCTATCTGGCCGTCTTGTTGGCTCTCAACCGCTTGTTGCCTCATTTCAAACCGTCGGAGGAATCATTATGAAAAAGCATCCCAGACAGATAATGCAACC
>Ga0209694_1003249_pt1 | contig 11071 bp, 13 predicted proteins | sample GluameincwithD2O_FD_187499 | JGI IMG/M metagenome (GOLD analysis project Ga0209694, IMG submission 187499) | Mouse cecum microbial communities from Vienna, Austria - Glucosamine amended microcosms incubated with D2O (SPAdes) (version 2) | ecosystem: Host-associated > Mammals > Digestive system >...
CATGCCCTCTATTGATAAACTCCGCCACAATATCAGGCACGCTGTTTCTCTGTCCGCTTTTTCTCCAAATCTGATACACAGAATCCGCTATTTTTTTCTCTATACAGTTACTTTCCGAGACTACTCTGAATTTTTCTGTTTCTTCTTGTTCCTCATTCCGTGCCACCGCCCAAAAAGGAGATGACTTTGTTCGCCCTGATGCTCTTTTGCAGGTCGTTGATGAGCGTAATATCTGCCACCGTGATGCCCTGCATGGAGAGGATGTCGTCCATCGTCATGGCGGCGATGGCTTTTTCCTCGGTAAAGCCTGCGTCCAGAATCTTATTCAAGACCTTGACTGCTTTCTGGTTTACTGCCAATCTTAATTCCTCCTTATCGTTCATGGTCTCTGTGCTTCGGTGCTTTCTTGGGAGACGGCGATTCTTCGGGCTTCGGCTCATAGCTGTGTCCGTTCATCTTCATCTTCTCCGCAAATTCGCAGATGTGGTAAAGGCTGCTCCCTACCTCGGTGTGGTACTCGTCAATGAAGCGGCAGGTCTTTTCCGTCTTTTCTCCCCACGCATAGCTGATGATGATTCTGCCGCCGTCTGGGATGCGGAACCTTTCATTATAATGGGGGTCGATGAAGCGGATGCCCTGCTCGGCTTTCTGGATGTGACCGTCAAGCCAGTCCCTGACGTAGCAGTAGCAGTAAAAGTTGTAGTCTCCCTTTGTGGGGTTGCAGCGGAGCAGGAAAGCGTGTTTGTCCGTATCCACACGGAAGCCGTACTCGGTGCAGTAGTTCCCCATAAAGGCGGCATCGGGATTCGCCCTTGCAAACGCCGCCATGTCACGGCGGTTGTGCAAAAGACCTTTTCCCTCACGCAGAGCGTTGATAACCTCGTCAAGCTCCGCCTTGAACTCGTCCGTTTTCCACCTGTCCCAGTGGTCGTCCCATGTGGTAAAAAAGCCGTTCCCAGAGCTGTCGAAATCCCCTCGCAGATGCCCGATGCAGCCCGTCTGCCCTGCAATCTGCGTACTCTGGGAATAGGTGTATTTCTGTTCGGGCTGTGTCAAAGCTCGTACCTCCATCAGCGTCCCTCCCTGCTCCTTGATTTTTTCTCTTTCTCCTGCGCCTTGATTCTGGCAAGGGCTTCCTTTGCCCATTGGGGCGTACATTCGGGCTTGATTTCCCCAAGGACATCGTACCTTTCCCATCTGCGATGCTCGCCCGTGGCAAGGCATGTGCCGAACACCGCCTGCCCCCTGCCGCCAGTCGCACCGTTTCCGCCGTCCGCAAGCACAAGCTGATAGGCGGAGAGGCGGTACTCGTAGCGGTTGACCTCGGCATTGATGACGACAACTTTTCCCACGATGCTGCCGCTCTTGTTGTCGGGGATGCAGTCGTCTATGGTGAACGGCTTCAAATCAAACTTGAACTGCTCCTGCTCGGCTCGCACAAGCCCTATCTGTTCCTGCACACGCTCCGTGAAAATCTGCATGGCTTCCAGATAGTCATCCGAGCCGACAGCATCCGTCACCCATTCTGCGGATAGCGGGTTGTCGTAGGTGCAGTGGCAGACTAAAAAGGGATATTCCGCTTTTTCATCCACGCCGAACACCACTTCCTTTCTGCCGATGTGGATGCTCTGCGTGACCTCGTAAGAGCTTATCATCCTTTTTTCCTCATTCTCCATTGGGCTTCTCCTTTCTTTGCTTTTTTTCTCTCTGCTCGTCTAAAATCTTTCGGATACAGACATCGCAGAAGATGGTGTGCCTGTCCTTATATCGGGGATAGGGGCAGGTCGTACAGTCGTATCTTTTCTGGCTGTCCTTGGCAGCCGTATTCTTATCGCCCACGGTCATCACCGTTCCTCTGCTTGGGGGCAGGGGGATTGTTGTAGGGCATACGGCTCTCGGACTGGTATCGCTCATTGAGCTTCTCCCGTGCCGCCGACAGCTCGTTACAGTAATGCCCCCAGAAATAATTGTCCCCGCCCTTGCAGTACCAGCACACATAGGGGTTGGGGGCTTTTGGGTTATGCCCTATGACAAGCTCTGTACTCCCGATGGTACACCTCTCGATGATTTCATATCCTTGGTTGGAGCGTTTTTCTTCCTCCATAATCAAACCTCCGTTCAGTCGCTTTTTGCATATCTGCGGTATGCCTTTTCCCCTCTGGCTCGGAGCTTCTGCATCCGCAGGCTCCCAAGCAGTTCGGGGTGCTTCTCCTGCAATCTGCGCCTTGTCCTGCTGATGCTCTCAAAGCTCGGCAAGCCCAGGTACTTATGCTGTGCCATGACCTCGGCAAAGGGCATCGCCCCTGCGCCTTTCAGATAGGAATTGCAGACCGCAAGGTAAAGGGTCATGTCATCGTTTCTGGCTTCCTCGTCTTTTTCCAGAATCCGTCTGACTTTGCCCTCAATGGTTTTCAGATTGTGCATAGCGTACCTCCATATAAGGGTAAGGGGCGGCATTTTCAGCCGCCCCCCGTCCCTGCAAACTTGGATTACTTATTCTTCCTGTGGCGGATGTTGAGCCACAAGGCTCCGCCGCCGATGAATGCCACAAGCACGATGGCGATGATGGTCTTTGCGTCCATTCTCATAAGACCTCCTTTCCGATTTCTGACCGCAGGGGCTTCTCTTGTCCCGTGCTTCGGTCATCAGTCCTCTTTTTTCTTCTTTCCTTTAATCCCAAGGAATCCCAGAACGCCTGCTCCGATGGTAAACGCCGCCGCAAGGCTCACCCAGAGGGCGGGGTTGAAGTCATCGCCCGTTTTCGGGGTGTCCCTCAGCTCGTTGTGCATCTGGACGATGGTGGTCGCCCTTGTCTGTACGGCAGCCTGCTTGTCGGCGGGCAGGATATAGCCTGCGGATGCCTTGTCGCTCACCTCGGAAACGGTGTATTCGCCAATCCGCAAGCCCTCGATGGAGATTTCGCCGTTCTTGTCGGTCTTAAAGGTCTGGTCGTAGTTCACGCCCGTGATGCGGAAAGAGAAGCCCTCCACCCTGCCGTCCGAGGATGTCTTGACGATTTTGAGGTTCCCTTTCTGGGCTTCGTTCAAGAAGCCTTTTCCTGCTTCATTCTCCACGGTGTAGGTCTTGCCGTTTTCCTCGATGGATACGGAGTAAACATTTTCATCAAGGATATATCCAGTCGGGGCGGTCTTTTCACGGACAAGGTACTTGCCGTAGCGGAGTTCGGTCATCTGGTAGACGCCTCCCTCCATCTCGGTCATCGTGCCAAGCAGTGCATCGTCCTTATCCAGTTTGCCGTCACCGTTGGTATCCGAATAGACCTCGAACACCGCCCCCGTGAGCTTGTTGTCGGGGGAGTCCTTATCCACTTTTGTGAGGGAGATGCTGCCACGGATGAAGTAGTTCACAAGGGAGATTTCCACAATCTCGTCCACTTCGCTGATTGTGACGGCGATTTCTTCCTCGGAGAGTACATATCCTTTGGGGCTTTCAATCTCACGGATTACCCATGTGCCGTAGGGTACTTTGGCAAAAGAAAAACTACCGTCCTCTGCGGATGCGGTAGTCGCAATGGCTGTCTCCTTGGTAAATTCAGTTGTTCCAGTCTTGAAGATGCCGATTAAGGCACCGCCCAGAGCCTTGCCGTCCTCGTCTGATTTCTTCCCGCTGACAGAGCCGTAGATGAGCTTGTTCTCAATGGCGTTGCCCTCGTTTGTGGAGATATGGACGAGTGCCGTGTCCTGCCCTGCATACGCAAAGACAACAGGGTACTTGGTGTCGCTTGTGAGATAGGCGGCGTTGGTGCTGATTTCCTGCACATAGTAGCTGCCAAGGGGCAGGTCGATGACTGACTTCCCGTGACCGTTCCCGTCAAGGGAAAGCACCTCAAGCAGGCTGTCGGCAGGGATTTCCGTACCGTCTGCGGCGGTCAGCCCCTCTGCCGTGTAGAGACCGAAGCTCACATCTCGGATTTCGCCGTTTGTCCCCACGCCATAGGCTTCGTCTGTCTCAAGGCTCTTTACAAGGTCAATCTCCACACGCTGACGCTCATTGTAGAAGTCCGTGGCAGTTTCTGTGACGGCGATTTCCTGCCCTGCATACACAAGCTCAACGGCGTGTACCTCGCTATTCAGCACAAAGCCAAACGGGGCGGTGACTTCCTTAACTTCATATTTTCCAAGATACAGTTCCTTGGACTTCGCCGTGCCGTCCGCACCCGTGGTAACGGTGTCAACTACTTCGCCCTTGGACGCTCGGAGAGTGCCGTCCAAAGTGTAAATGTCCTCGGCGGCGGTAATCTCATAGACCGCACCCTCCAGACCTGCCACGGAGAAAATCGGCTGGTACAGCCCCTTTGTGCCAGACACGGTGCCGAATACCTCGCCAGACTTCCCTACGGTGATGGTGCCTTTCTGTGCGGTGTTGGAGCGTACCACCTCAATGACGGTGATACCGCTTTCTTCCTCGGAGTTCTCCTGCACCACGTCAAAATAGACCGGCTCGGAGTTTAGGACATAGCCGTAGGGAGCCTGCACTTCCACAAGGGAATATCCCGTGCCGTATTCCAGAGTTTGGGGCGTGATGAGGTCGCCGTCCGCCGTGGTGTAAAAGGTGTCGATGGTGGTCACTTCGGGATAGGTGAATGTCATGGTGACAAGCTCACCATTGGGGTCGTAAATCTGGAAGCCCACGCCTGCGTAGGGGATGGTGTTTCCCGTCTCCGCATCTTTCTTCACCACCTTGATATAGCTCTCAAAGTTGGCGTTGTTGATGAGGTAGCGGTAGGTGTTTCCGTCCTTATTGATGAACACGTCAAAAGGCTTCATCAGCTCTCGTCCCTCCCATCCAGAGGTCTGCTTTACGGTGTAGATGCCGTAGGGCATGTCCTTGGTCTGGGCAAAGCCGTTCTCATCGCAGGTGAAGATGTCACGCTCGGTCTCCTTGGCGGCTTCATAGCTGCCTGCGGATTTGAGGTAGACCTCAAAAACTGCTCCCGTTTCGGGTGTTTCAATCTGGGTCTCGCCGTTGTCGGTGTGCTTGATGATGGCGATGTTCCCCTTGATGACCTGCTCGTTTACATCATTCTTGGCAGAATTGTATTCCACGGTATAAAGCTCGGCTTCTGCGCCTACATGGTGGATTGCGCCGTCCAGAAGATAGCCCTCGGACGGGGAAATCTCACGGATGCTCCAGTCATTGCCGCAGACATAATACTTGGTGGTGAACTGCCCGTTTTCATCGGTGGTGTAGGTGTCAATCAGTTCCTCGCCCTTATAGATGCCGTAGACCGCACCTGCAAGGGAAGCGTCCCCCTGCGGCGTCCCCGTCTCCACGTCCGTCTTTGTCACGGTGACGTTGAACTTCTTCAGCACGTTCACGAAGCTGCGGCTCGTGACCTTTTTCCACTCAATCGGGGCGGTCTGGGTCGCAGGCACGACGTATCGGATGGCGGTATCCACTTCCTCCAGTACATAGGGGGTATCGCCGCTGATAAGCACGTTCTCAAACCTTGCCACGCCGTCCGCATTGGTGACGGCATACTCGTCCACGGGGAGACCGCTTAGGGACGTGCCGAAAAGGTGGAACTTCATGCCCTCCACGATGCCGTCCTCGGAAGTCTTTACCACCTCCAGACTGCCACGCTTCAAGACGTTGTTGAAGTTCACGGTGGTCGTCCTGCCGCCGATGAGGGTCACGGTCTGGGTCTGCTGCGGTTCATAGCGGTCGATGCTCTGCTCGGTGATGGTGTAGGTGGCGGGGAACAAGCCCTCCACGGTGAGGTTTCCCTCTGCGTCCGTCTTTACGGTCTTGTCGAAGCCGTCACCTTTGATGTGGAAGGAGATGCCCGAAACAACGCCGTCCTCGGAAGTCTTTTTGAGGGCAATCGTGCCGGTGGGGGTCTCGATGTTGAGATACGCCCTCACGCCGCCCACGTTCTCCACGCCTGTCACCAAGTCCTGCAGGTTCGGGTCGCCGTAGGCAATCATCTTTGCCCCGCTGTCTGCCGTGGGTACGCCGTCCTTGGCGGCGGTGATGCGTACCGTGCCGCCGATGGCTTTCGTGGAGCTGATGGTCAGCGTGTTTCCAGACCTTGTGACGCTCACGTTGGCATCGGAGCTTGCAAAGCTGAAATCGGAGAGTACGCCGTTGCTGTCGTTGAGGGTGAGGGAATATTTCCCGTCCTTGTAGGCAAGCTCCCTCGTGATGTCATTCTCACCGCCCGACATAAAGCTCGGTATGGTGTTGTGGTTCGCCATGAGGGACACAATCTGGTCGTAGGCAGCCCTCGCCCCGTCATTGGCGTAATTGGAGCCGAAGTGCAGGCTGTAGATGGTGCTGCTTGTCTGGTGGTAGGAGCCAGTGGATTCACGGCATCCCGTGACGAACTCCCACACGAGGGTCTGGGTGGCGAGCCATTTCTCGTCATCGCATCCCGTGAGGTTATGGCGGTTGCCCTGGTATCCGTAGAGCAGGGCAAGCCCCACGGCTTTCCTCTGGCTGTCCGAGAGGGCGTTCCATGCGTCCGAGGAAGCCCGTCTTAGGGTGTTGCCCGTTTTCAGCGGTACGCCGGGCTGGATGCAGAACGCCGTCTCGCCGTCCACCGACATGCGGTACTTGTACTTGCCCGTGCCGCCTGCGGTATAGCCGCCGATATTGGCACTGGAATTGTACCGCATGGCGTTCCCGCCGCTGTCATAGGTCATGGAAAAGGAAATCGTGCCGATGTCGCCTGCCGCAAACGCCGTGGTTGCGGGCATGACGGACAACGCCGTGACCGCAGCCATGACAAAAGCCGCAGCCTTTCTGAAAAATTTAGGGATTCTCATAGTTACCTCCTGTAATCTGGAATGTTGTTTGCCCGGCTGACCGAAAAAAAGCTGCCCGACTGGACAGCTTACATAAATCTCTTTTTCTCGGATAGTCTTGGCAGTATCAAGGGGAGAGGTGTGGAGAGGGGGAAAGCGGAAATGTGGCTATCCACCCATGCCGCAAAAGGGCAGACTTCACCCTCGGTGTGCGGATTATCCTACCTTTCCCTGTCCTTGCTCCGCTGCAAGTGGCGGTTGTAGAACTCCAACGCCTTGACAACGAAGTCCGTTTCCTGCCCTCTGGGGATGGACTTGGGGATGAGCTTGGTTATCCTCTCGTCCTTGAAGGCGGGCTTTTCTTTCTGGTTGGGCTTTTCCTCCTGCATGATGCTCTGGATAACCTCGTTGGTGAGCTTGCCATCCTGCATGAACTTTTTCATCTTGATAGCCTGTGCAAGTGAGGGCGTGGCATCGCTGTACTCCATCGCTTCAAGCAGGGTGTACTGTTGTCCCTCGGTGAGATAGGATAATTCCACCGCAGGACGGAACGCAATCTGGTGTTCATCTACCATTTGCAGGATTTCGGGGACAAGCTCGGTTAGGCGGATATAGCGGAAAATCTGCCTTTCGCTGTCGCCTACCTCTTTTGATACTTCTGATGCACTTGTGAACTTATTGCCCACTGGGCAGGAAGTTAAATCACTTCTTTGCCCTTGTCGATTCATAGCTTCGAGCCGCATCTTGTACGCAAAGGCTTTCTCACTCGGCAGGATGGTGGTGCGTTGGAGATTGCTCTCCACCATGACGATAATCGCCTCGTCACGGGTCAGCTCCTTGACCTCGCATTTGAGCGTTTCAAGCCCTGCAAGCTCGCAAGCCTTTTTTCGTCTGTGACCGCTGATAAGCTCATAACGCCCGTTCTCTTTCATACGGACAGTGGCAGGTGTCATCACGCCGCTCCGCTTGATGCTGTCAACAAGCTGCTCCATATCCTCGTCCATTAAGACCTTGAACGGGTGGTCTGGGAACTCGTCAATCTCCGCAAGGGGAATGTCCCGTATCTTGCTTAGGTTGGCTTCTTCACGGCTCTGGTCTGTCTCAAATAGGTCATCGTATGCGGTCAGCTCGATTTTGCTTTCTCTGCTTCTCGCCAAGCTCTGCCACCTCCTTTCCGAACTGTTCATAAGCTGCGGCTACCTTGCCGCCTTTGTCGTAGGCAAAGATGCTTTTCCCCTCTGCGGTGGCTTCCACGGCACGGATGGAGTGTGGTATCTGGGTATCGAACACCGTGATTTTCTGCCCATAGGCACTCCTTACCGTGGCGGTGATTTCCTTGGAGATGTTCGTGCGGGGCATTACCATCGTCATAAGGATGCCGTCAATCCGCAGAGGGGGATTGATTTGCCGTCTGACTTTCGACACGGAGCGAAGCAACAGCTCTAATCCTTTGGCAGAGAGGAAATGGGGCTGTGTGGGGATAACCACGCTGTCAGCCGCCGCCAGTGCATTGATGGTGAGCATACCAAGGCTCGGCATACAGTCCACGAGTACATAGTCGTAGTTCTTCCTGACCTCGCTTATGCAGGTTTTCAGCACACTTTCACGGCTGATGGCGTTAATCAGCCTTACTTCCAAGCCCGACAGCTCGATGTTGGACGGGAGCAGGTCAACGCCCTCGCCGTGGTGCAGGATGCCTTGGGCGACATCAACGGATTTATCGTCTATGATGTCCTGCATGATGGTGGAGAGAGTGACCTGTAAATCGTCTGGTCTGTGGTAGCCGAGGGACATGGTTAGGTTCGCCTGTGCATCGGCATCAATGAGCAGGACTTTCTTTCCCTGCTGTGCCAGAGTTACGCCCAGATTCACCGCCGTTGTGGTCTTGCCGACACCGCCTTTCTGGTTGGTTAAAGCGATTACTTTGCAATTTGACATAGGGTGCGTCCTCCTTTCGCATAGATTTAGCCGCTTTGTCAAGGCGGCTATGTAACTGTACCAGAGGACGCAGGACGCAAAAAAGCCGCTTACTCTTAAAATCCATAAGAATAAGCGGCTTCATGGTGATGTGCCTTAGACATATTCGATTTTCACTTTCTTTATCGGGGCATTGGCTACCTTGAAGATAAGCTCGTCAACGCAGTCCCCGTATCTGCCCTGCTGTATGAGCTGGTTTTTCAGCTCCACAAGGCTATGTAAAAGTAATGATTTCTCCCTGCTGTCTACATATAGATGAGTTGTCTTTTCCCTCATGCCGTCCACCGTCCTTTCTTGGCTTCATTATACCGTTAAAGGGAAGTTCGGTCAAAGCTGTAACTTTGCATTTCTTGGTATTTTACCGTATCAAGGCTCATTCCCCAGTAGTAAATAAGTAGTAAATAGGGGTTGCAATCCTCAAGAAATGCGGGGAAATGCTTTGTTTTGCGGGGATAGTTACTCATTTACTTGATTTTTACTTTGAAACAATACCTCCCAGATAGCCAAAAAAGCGCAGGCTACCCCTATCAAGCTTTTTTCGTACATTTTAAGCTTGATTGAAAAACCTATGCGGCAATTACAGGAGCTTCCCAGCCAAGTGCTTTTAACTTTTTTAGGTACGCATTGATCTTGCGTTCCTTATTAAACTGATTGTAAAAATCAGCCCCTAAATCCTTGAAAACCACACCGTCCTTGAGAACGTGATATATAGCTATCAGCACAGAATGTGCAACTGCAATGTAAGCCCTTTTCTTCCCGCGATGTGCACTGATCCGTGCAAAATGCGCAGAGAAATAAGAGTTTTTGTTTTTGACCGCCGAATGGGTACATACCACCAATGTATCCCGCAGCAGGGCATTTCCCTTTGTGGTCCTGCCGGTTTTTCGCTTATTCCGATGTCGGAGATGTCCTGTATCACTTTGGACGCTTTCTTCTCCTCTGGCTTCATGAAATGGTCTATGTCATCATCCAGCTCTTTGATGTGGGCATTCAACTCATCCAGATGGTCGGGAAGCACCCGCATCATCTTTCGCGGAAGGTCTGACATGACCCCGTTCAGATCGTCTATGATCTGCCCCTTCGTTGCCTTCAGATTGTGCGCTATGACCTTCTTTTCATATAGGACGTCATACTCAGCGGAATCAATCTGCCTGTCAGGATGTGTTCCAGGATGTTCCTTGCACTCTTGCCGTTAATATCCGTTATCGTGCCGGAGATCTTGATGTTGGCGCCCTCCAGCATCTTTTGGAGCCTGTTCAGTTCCTGGTTGCGCTCCCCAACGAGGCTCTTTCGGTAGTGGACAAGTTCCCTCAGCTCCCGTTGGTCCTTATCCGGAATGTAGCTCGCCGTAAGCAGGCCGTGCTGTAGAAGATCTGCGATCCACTCTGCATTCTTTACATCCGTTTTACGGCTTGGGACAGCCTTCATATGATGGGCGTTCACCACCATGGCTTTCAGTCCGCAGGTTTCCAGGATGTTATACAGGGGCTTCCAATAGGATGCCGTACTCTCCATGGCGACCCTCTCACAGCCGCCCTCTTTGAGCCAGTCAGCCATTTCAAGAAGTTCCTTGGTTGTTGCACCGAAGTTTTTGATTTCCTGTTTGTTGCTTTTTTTAAACAGGCTACAATAAGCTTCTTGTGCACGTCAATACCACAACATTTGTCGTAAACTTTTTCCATTTTGACACCTCCGATGGATCAATTTACGGCACGACTTACTGTCTTTTATTATTTTGCTTTACGTCCTTATATGCCGTATACGGCGGGACAGATGGTGGTGCAAATGAGGAAGCCATGGATCAGTTTATTTTACGGGCTAAGTGCTCCAAATAGAAACCGACCTTTGCCGATAAGTTCAGTATATATCAAAACTTACGGCTTGTAACTATTAATCGACTGTCGCTCACGATGTTTCATTCATGGTGGTGCCAAACATCGTGGGCATGGGAGTTTATTTTGAATCTTATGAGTATATGAAAAATAAATTTTGAAACAAAGTAGAGAATATTTTTCCATAAAAAAGATTATATTTACAGAAGGATAGGCATAAAAGCCTTATTATTAATAGGAGATATATTTAAGAGCGAGAAGCATTCTAATAGGCTTCAATAAACTTATCCTACAGTGAACATTATAAACACTGTGTTTCGTGTAAAAAGTTTGATTTTTCAATGCTTCTGAGAGTAGGGTACATATTATGGCGATCTCGGGGCTGCATCTTTCATTTGTGGGGATCGGGATGTATAAGATACTGCGGAGGATTACGGGGTCTTATCCTGTTGGAGGGGCATTTGGCATCTTATTTCTGATGCTGTATATACTGAT
>Ga0209694_1003256_pt1 | contig 11042 bp, 8 predicted proteins | sample GluameincwithD2O_FD_187499 | JGI IMG/M metagenome (GOLD analysis project Ga0209694, IMG submission 187499) | Mouse cecum microbial communities from Vienna, Austria - Glucosamine amended microcosms incubated with D2O (SPAdes) (version 2) | ecosystem: Host-associated > Mammals > Digestive system >...
AACTAAAAGTGAACTTTTAGTTTTGGTAAAAAAATAGAACAATTTGAAAATTCAAAATACTTGAATCCCATATTGTTCAAACGATTTTTCAACAAAAAATATATATAAAATAAAAAATAAATTCTAATGAGCAAGCAATAGAAATTAATATATGAGAAAAAATGTGTGGAAATTTAAGTAAATCAAGAAGTTCAGCTATAAAATATAAAATAATTCCAATCAAAATTAAAATAGGAATTTTATTAAATAATATAAGTGGAATTATTGATATTAAAAAACAAATAATTATCCAAATTGAAGTCATAATAATAGATGTTAATAATATTCCTAAAATTGTTCCAAATAAAGCCCATCCCCAAGCTCCTTGCAATATACATAAAAATATTGGAAATGTCGATGTTGCAAGTAATAGATGACTTAGAATAGTATCAAACTTCTTGAAAAAAGTCTCTATATTTGTAAAATGATAAATTGTACTAAATAAAAAATATATAAAACTTGATACTGAAAAAATAGTAATAAATATAATATTTATAGCAGATTTATTTATACAAGTAAAAACAATTAATAGAATAGCACAAACAAAGAATATTGATGCGCTTATGCAATGAAGAATTGCACTTGAAATACTTCTTTTATTTTCCATAATATATTCCTTTAAATTAATTAAAATAATATTTTGAGGCAATAATACAACATTTTGAGCAAATAGTCAATTTAAAATGAATAAATATACAAGTTTAAGAATACCATTTAGAAAAACAAAAATAAAGGAGGAGAGATAATGCAAAAGTGGATAATTATAGCTGTTATAGTTATAATATTAATTTTAACCACAGTTATTGTACTAAATGTGGATATTGAAACTGAATATACTCCAGAAACTGAAATTGAAGAAACAGAATTAAGAAAAACAATTATATCATTATATTTTTTAGATAAAAATACAATGGAATTGGTTAAGGAGAGTAGGTTAATAGATTCTAAAGAATTAATAATTAATCCATATGATAAAGTTTTAGAAATGATGATTTCAGGGCCAGAAAATGATTCATATACTAGAACTATTCCAGAAAATACTAAAGTTATAGAAACAAAACTTGAAAGTGATTGTTTAGTAATTAATTTTAGCAGTGAGTTTTCAGGTGCTTTAACAGATGATACTAATAAAGAAAAGATTATAGAATCAATTTATCAATCATTAAAAGAGTTTACAGAAATTAATAGTATAAAAATATTAGTTGAAAATGTTGATATAAATGGAGAAAGCGAAATATCAGATGAAGTACAAAATTTAGTTAATAATCAAATAATAGAAAATACTATATCAAACGAGGTTACTAATCAAACTGTTGAAAATATGTAGATTTTGTGATATTATAAAACAATTGAAAATGTAAATATAGGAGTATTAAGTGGATTTATTAGAAGATGAAAGAATAGATGATTTAGAATATAAAGGGTTAAAGATTATACAAAACAAAAATGGATTTTGCTTTGGAATAGATAGTGTTTTATTATCAGATTTTGCTAAAAATATTAAGAAAAATGCGAAAGTCATAGATATTGGAACTGGTACAGGTATTATATCAATTTTATTATCAAAAAAGACTGAGTTATCTAAAATATATGGAGTAGAGATTCAAGAAGAAGTTGCAAATATGGCCCAAAGAAGTGTACAGCTAAATAATTTGCAAGATAAAATTGAAATAATTAATTCTAATATAAAAAATATTTTTGATATTTTAAATCAAAATGATTTTGATGCCATAGTAACAAATCCGCCATATATGAAAGTAAACACAGGTGCTATAAATGAAGAGAAAAAGAAATTAATATCAAGGCATGAAGTGGAATGTACATTAGAAGATATAATAAAAATCAGTTATAAATTATTAAAAAGTAATGGTGAATTTTATATGGTACATAGAGCAGAGCGAATTGTAGACATATTATTTTATTTAAGACAATATAAATTAGAGCCAAAAATTTTAAGATTTATACAACCTAATTTAAATAAAGAACCAAATCTTATATTAATTAAAGCCGTAAAAAATGCTGGATATCAGTTAAATATAAAAAAGCCATTAATTGTATATGATCAAAAAGGAAATTATACTGATGAAATATTAGAAATATATAATAAGGAGAAATAAATATGCTAGGAAGATTATATTTAGTAGCAACACCAATTGGAAATTTAGAAGATATAACAATTAGAGCATTAAATGTACTAAAAGAAGTAGATTTAATAGCAGCAGAAGATACAAGACATACATTAGGTTTGCTAAACCATTTCGGAATTTCAAAACCACTAATTAGTTATTATAAACAAACTGAAAAAGCTAGAAGCGAAGTATTAATTGAAAAGTTAAAAGAAGGAAAAAACATAGCAATAGTTTCTGATGCAGGTACTCCAGGTATTTCTGATCCAGGAGAAGAGATTGTGAAGGTAGCAATACAAAATAATATTGAAATAATACCAATTCCAGGAGCATGTGCATTAGTAAATGCATTAATTGCTTCAGGTCTTTCTACTAAAGAATTTTCATTTATTGGCTTTTTATCAGCTGTAAAAAAAGAAAAGAAAGAAAAATTGGAAGAAATAAAATTTGAAACAAGAACATTAATTTTGTATGAGGCACCACATAAATTAAAAGGAACTTTAGAACAAATTCTTGAAATACTGGGAAATAGAAATATTGTTTTAGCAAGGGAATTAACAAAAATACATGAAGAATTTATTAGAGGAACTGTTAGTGAAATACTAGATAGAATTGATGAAATTAAGGGAGAATTTGTTATTTTAATAGAAGGAAATAATATTTCTAAAAAGGATTTAGAGTTAAATAATTTAAATAGTTTATCTTTAGAAGAACATTATAATAAATATGAAAGCCAAGGATTAGATAAAAAGGAAATCATAAAAAGAATAGCTAAAGATAGAAATGTAAATAAAAATGAAATTTATCAATATTTTATTAATAAATAGGGGATAGTATAAAAGTACTATCCTATTTATTTTGCATAAAACTGAAATTTTTCGAGCGTCCCTAAATTTCAGTATTGTAATTTGCAGTTTAAAATGATATAGTTATTGTGTATAAAAATATTTTATTGAGGAGGTCGAAATGAGTAGAAGTAGAGGAAGAAGATATGACGAAACTCCTAAGTTAAACTTAAAAAAAGTATTCGCCACAATAATTGCTATAATTGTAATTATAATGATTATTGTTTCTTTAAAAAATTTGTTTACTAATACTGATAATACAAAAGATGTTTCTTCGTTAACGACCTATATTAGTGTGTATGAGAATAATAAATGGGGAATAATTGATAATAAAGGAAATATAATTGTTGATTGCAATCATGATGAAATGGTTGTAGTTCCAGATAAAAATAAAGCATTATTTATTTGCATAGAAAATCCAAATTATAGTAATGATACCTATACAACAAAAGTAATTAATGAAAAAGGTGAGGAAATTCTTACAGAATATAATATGGTTCAACCTTTAGAAAATACAGATGGTGTAACTTCTTGGTATGAAAGTAATGTTTTAAAATTTGAAAAAGATGGTAAATATGGTTTAATTAATTTTGAAGGCAAAATTATATTAGAAGCAATATATGATGATTTATATGCTTTACAAGGCGCAGAGAAAAGTGTAATTGTTGAGAATGCTGGAAAAAGAGGATTAGTTAGTACAGCAATGGGAGAAGTTATTATACCAACAGCATACCTAGAGATTAAAAGTTTAACTAAGAATTATGATGATGGATATATTGTTAAAAATGATATTAATAAATATGGAGTTATTTCTCCAGATAAATCAACAATTCTTGAGGTAAAATATGATGATATAAAAAATGTTACAGGAAATGATTATTATGTTGTTTCAGAAAATGGAGCATTAGAAATTATAAATAAAAAAGGCGAAGTTATATTAAATAGTGGATTTGATACTGTTGAAGAAATAAATGCTGATGATTTTATTATAACTATAAATGGAAAATATGGTGTTATATCTACAACAGGGCAAACAAAGATAGAACCTAAATATGACTTACTAAAAAATTCGTTTTCTAATAATTATATTGCGAAGTTAAATGGAAAAACAGGAATTATAGATGAAACTTCAAATGAGATTATTGGGTTTTCCTATGAAAATATTACTTATGTAAAAGAAGCAGACTTTTTTCAAGCAGAAAAAGCAGATTTTACAACAGATATTATAGATAGAAACTTTAATGTTGTTTTAAATAGCATTATTGTTTCAGAATTAAATATAGATAATGGATATTTAAGAATTAGAGATAATAATGAATATAAGTATTATAATTTAAAATTAGAAGAAAAAACAAATAAAGAAATATTAACAACAAATACACTATTTTTGGTAAAAGAAAATGGTAAATATGGATATGAAAATAAAGCAGGAAAAAGAGTTGTTGATTGCATTTATGATGATGCAAAAGAGCAAAATGAGTTTGGATATTGTGCAGTAAACAAAGATGGTAAATGGGGAGTGTTGGGTTCTAATGGTGCAATCATAGAAGAGCCAAACAATGATTTTAATGATTATTTATATATAGATTTTATAAATAGTTGGCATAAACATAAAGATTTAAAATTGAACGTTTATACAAAATAACAGAAGAAAAAAGGAAGGTAATTTATCTTGGAACTAATGACAAAATATCAGTATACGTATTTTATACATCCGTATATAATTGATACAACAAAATATAGTAAGTATATTCTTAAATTATTGAAGGATAGAAAATGTTCTTATAAAACATTTGAAAAGGAAAAAGATTTAGATATATATAATTTCTTTTTACCAGCAATTAGAACATACTTATTTCCTACATTTGAGCTTAGGGGAGAAAAACTTAGAGATTTTAAAAAAATGAAGCCAGAGGAGCAATGTAAAATTTTAGTAAAAGATAACTGTGTACACTTCAATTACAATCTAGCCGAAGACATTCAGGGAAAAGTTGGAACAGAAAATGGTATCTTTTTTAAGATTGAAGGAATAGAAATAATTTGTTTCAATACGGGTGTATGCTTTTTTACAATGAAAACACATTTGGAAAATACAAATAAATTTTTTGATTTATTAGATTTTAATTATAGATTTAAAGGGATAACTTCTGAGTTTGCATCTTTAAAAGACTTTGAAAATATAAAAATTCAAACAGATACATTTCAGGATATAAGCGATATATCAGAGTTAATAAATCAAATAACTGGTATAAGTACTAAAAATAATTCAAAAGAAGAATTATTAAATTCACAATTTTATACATATTCATATGTATGTGTGGAAACAAGTAATTGGAGTGAAAAAACAGACTTTTTCAATATAGAAAATGATTTTCTAAAGTTTGCTAATGTGTTGCCAAGTAATTATACTTCAGATTTTAACAAGGCCAATTTAGAGCATAACTTACATATAATAGAAAAATTTAAATATGTAAAAACAACAATATCAAGAACAAGCTCAAATCTAATGTGTTCTGGAATAGATACATATAATTACACAAGATTACCATATGAGTATGAAAATCAATACTTTTACATGTATATATTATCATTGTACAAGCTTATTTTTTTAATGAAACTAAATAATGATTTTAAATCATATGATACAATAATTAAGATGAAAAAGAAATTTATTAAATTTACAAAAGATATATGGGATAAGGATATTACATTAGATGATACTGGAGCTCTGTATTATAAAACTTTAAATAAAACATTAGAATTAGAGATTTTATATGAAGAAATTCAAAATAAATATGAAGTAATATATAAGGATCTAAATATAGAAAAAAATAATAATTATTACTCTATAATAGTTATATTACTTATATTTTCTCTAGCATTTAATACAATAAATATTATATTTTTAATGTATTTATTAACATGATAAAAGGTGGTAAAATGAAGTTATCTGTTGGGACAGACATAATTGAAATTAATAGAATAAAGAGATTAATAGATAAAGATTCAAAATTTATAGAAAAAATGTATACTGATAAAGAAATATTATATTGTGAATCTAAAAAAGAACAAAAATATCAAAGTTATGCAGCTAGATTTGCAGCTAAAGAAGCAATATATAAAGCATTAAGTGATAAAATAACATCATATACATGGAAAGATTTTGAAATAATTAACTCAAACAAAGGAAAACCAGAAGTATTTTTACATTTAGATATTGATGAAATTGATAGTATAGAAATAAGTATATCACATTGCAAAGAATATGCGGTTGCATATGTTACAGCGATTTTAAAGGAGAGTTAAATGGAGTTTTTTGATTCACATTCACATTATAATGATGAAAGTTTTGAGAATGACAGAGATGAATTGATAAATAAAACATTAGAAGAAAATATCACAAGAATGATGTGCATAGGTTATGATGTGGAAAAAAGTATTAAAGCTATTGAAATAGCTGAAAAACATGATTTTATATATGCATCATGTGGAATATCTCCTAATGATATAGAAGATTTTTCACAGGAAAATCTTCAAAGAATAGAAGAAATGGCTAGAAATAGCAAAGTTGTTGCTATTGGAGAGATTGGTTTAGATTATTATTGGAATAAGGAAAATAAAGAAGCTCAAAAGGAGCTTTTTATAAAGCAAATTGATATTGCAAACAGGCTAAATAAGCCAATAATAATACATACACGTGATGCGGTAATGGATACTATTGAAATTTTAAAATCACATCCTGTGCAAAATACAGGAATATTTCATTGTTGTCCATTAAATCAAGAACTTATAAAAGAAGGTTTGAAATTAGGATATTATATATCTTTTAGTGGTGTAATTACATTTAAGAATGCTAAGCCCAATGAAGCAGTTGGTATTGTTCCACTTGATAGAATTCTTATTGAAACAGATTCACCATATATGTCTCCTGAACCACATAGAGGGAAGAGAAATACTTCAATATATGTAAAATATGTAGCACAGAAAATTGCTGAAATTAAAGACGTTTCATTGGAAGAGGTTGCAAAATCTACATATAATAATGCAAGTAAAATATTCAATATTGATAAGTAAATAATAGACTTATCCACAGTATAAATTTAAAGATTTGTACTGTGGATTTATTTTTTTTATAAAAAAATTTCTGTAAAAAATTACCTGAAAATACTGATTTCGTAGGAAATATAATAAAAACTTCCAAAAAAGTAATAAAAACTTAATAAAAGAATGCAAAATTACTGTAAAAGCACTTCCGTAGTGGTTTTTTACAAGGTTTGGAAAAACTGAAAAAAAGTGCTATTGAAAAAATTTCTGGAAATGCTATTATGTTGCTAATGAAAATATTCAAAAATTCAGAAAAAAACAGGGAGGATTTATTATGAAGAAGAAAATGTTAATTTCAATAGCAATAATATCAATTTTGTTATTGAATTGCATCGCTCCGATTCTAAAAGTTGCAGCTGGTACAGACATAAGAGTAATGTTTGAAAAAAATATGTATGCTGCAATTAAGGATGAATTGCAAAGACAAGGCATTACTGCAATTTATAACGATGCACAACGTACAATGATTATTAATGATGAAGAATTAGCAAAAGTAACATCTCTTTCTTTATCTAATAGTGAATTAACAGACTTAACAGGTCTTGAAGTATTTACAAATTTAAAAGAATTAGATTTATCTTCTAATGAATTAGATAAAACTAGTAATTTAGAAGTTTTAAATTCATTCACATTAACAACATTAGACTTATCTTCAAATGAAATTGAAGATTTAAGTATGGTAACTGGTATAAAGAATATATCAAAATTAAACTTACATAACCAAAAATTTGATGTTGTAGAAGTTATCCAAATTGATACTACTGAAACATCAGATCAATATAATGAAGTTCTTTATCCATTACCAAAAATTTTAACAGATTTAGTAGACTATATACCATCAGAATGGTTAGTTGAAAAAAATTACTTTGATAATGGACATGAAGATTTAGGAAATCCAAAAGCTACACCACATGTAGATTGGAGTAAATTTGACCAAGAGAATGTGAAAATAAGATATGCTTATAAAACAGCAACAACTTATGAACTTCTTAAAGGTATGGTTAAAGTTAGTATAAAAGTAGTTGATTCTACAAGTACATTATATAATTCAGATATTAATTTATATTTTGTAACAGCAGATTCAGAAGAAAGAGGAATACATATTAAAGATACTAATATGTATAATGCAATTAAAAGACAATTAACAAAAGGTCAAATTGAAAATGATCAATTAATCAGTTATGGAAATGCAGATACAGCAAGAACATTATATAATAGATCTTTTGATGATGCACAAACATTAGTAATAGGTATTGATGATCTTATCAACAAAATTTCAAATTTAAAACTTGATAATAAGAGAATTAAAGATCTTTCAGGAATTGAAAAATTTGTTGGTTTAGAAACAAACTTAGATTTATCTGGTAACTATATAAAATCAATTGATCCATTAATAGAGTTAGAAGAAAATCAAGAAAAAGAAGAAGCTTTATTAAAAGAAAGAGTTCAAGCTCAAATTGGATTAGTTTCAGAAACAGTTGGAAAAATTGAAAGTTTAAAATCTCAAATTGAAGCACTTCAAAAAGAAATTGCAGATATAGAAGCTAAATTTAATACAGACTTACAAAAATTACAAGATGAATTAAAAGCATTAAGAGAAAAGGAAGCTCAAATTAAAGCTCAAGTAGGAGCAGACTCTGCAAAAATTGGAGAATTACAAAAACAAATTGAAGATTTGAACAAAGAACAAACTGAAGAATTAAATAAACAAAAAGAAGCAACAGAAAGAATAAATGCATTAAGAGAACAACTTAAAGAATTAGAAGCAGCAGATCAACCAATAAAAGATGAAATTGAAAGATTAAAAGCTCAAATTCAAGAATTAGAAAATACAATAAGAAATTCTCAAGAAAGAGTTAATTCTTTAACAATAGAAGTTTCAACAAAACAAGAACAAATTTCAACTGCTAAAACAGCAATAGCGATTTATGAAACAGAAGTAGCAGAGTTAAGAGAAAATATTATAGCAGCACAAGAAATTTTAGAATCAATCACAGATACTGCAACTGGTGTAGCAAATCCAGTAGATGTAGAAAACTACATACAAGGTGTAAATGAAGAAATAAGGAAATTACAAGATAGAATTGATGAACTATACAGTGATATTTCTACAAGTACAGATGAACAATCAAGATTACAAGCAGAAATTGAAACTTTAAAAGGTAGAATTGAGAAAGCTGAAGATGATAAAGCAGAAGCTCAAGAAAATTTAGCAGCTAGAGAAGAAGATTTAAAAAATAGTACAAATGCACAACAAGCAGAAGATGTTAGAAAACAAATTGAAGAAGAACAAGGAAAAATAGATGCTTCTAATGCTAATATTGAAGTTATTAAAAAAAGTATAGAACTTGCTCAAAAACAATTAGAAGAAGAAGAAGCAAAATCTAAAAAAGTACAAGATGAACTTGCTGATGTTGAAAAACAAATAGAAGCAAAACTTGCAGAAATTCAAAAATTAGTTGATGATAGAAATAATCAAGAAAAAGCATTAGGAGAAAAAAGAGCAAAACTTGCAGAACTACAAATGGATTTAGCTAGAGAAGAAGCAAGACTTATGGAAAGAATGCAAAGATTATATAATATCTATAATAGAATAGATAGATTAGCTGGATTTGCTACATCTAAAGTAAGAACAATAACAGATAAAGAATTTAAAGATGCAACATTTGAAGAAGCAAAATCTATGTATTCAGCTCAAGTTTCTAAAATTTCTAATATAGAAAAATATTTAACAGGTTTTGAAAGAAATTATTTATTAACAACATATAATATTCCAACAACACTTACTTTTGAAACAGAACATCGTACTGTAAATCCAGAAACTGGAGAAGTAACTGTTACAACAGAAACAGAAACAAAACCAATTGAAAATCCAATTACAAAATACTTTACAGAGTTACCACAAGATAGTTGGACAGTATTAGATTATAAATTAGCAATTAGAAACTTCCAAAGAGATGATATTTATATGCAAATGTATACACATTGTTATTTCACAAGATTATTTGAAGGAACAACAAATTGTGTTGCAACAGAATATGCTGATTATATGATTAAAAGATTAGAAATTGATGGTGAAGATACAACATTATATAGAGAAGCAATAGAAAATTATGCAGATATTTATAAAACATTTGGTGGAGATGATAACTGTGCAGGAAAAGCAACAACAGATAAATTATTCTCTTATGCTAAGAGAATTACATTAGCAGCAGGAGATGAAATAGAAGCATATGTATATTTACCAAGATTAAAAGTATTAGACATTAGTGAAAACTTAATTGAAAATATAGACAATATATCAAAATTAACAAAATTAGTAAAATTATATGCTGGAGATAACGAATTAGTAGATATCTCAAAAGTTGATTGGACATCAATGAATGAACACTTAAAAGTATTAGATTTAAGTTTAAATGATATTAGCAATATTGAACCATTAGAAGTATTAACTAATATTGAATACTTAGATTTATCAAAGAACTTAATTGAAGGAGAATTCACATTCAAAGTAGAAAAATTAGAAAATTTAAAAAATTTAGATTTAAGCTACAATAGAATTGACGATATCCAAAGATTAATAAATTACTTAACTTATGAAGCAAGAGCTCATGGATATGATGGAGACATTGGTTCATATTTAAGAACAGGAAATTTAACAGTTAACTTTAAATATCAACAATTAGAAATGACTGTTGATGGAGTGTTACCAGTAGGTGATACATATAAAGTTGAATTACCAAAAATATTTAGACAAATAGAACAAATTGATTATGCAAATACAAGTTTTGGAATTGACAGTATACGCGGAAATGTAACAAGTGATGGTAAAGATGTTATAGTAGATACAAGAGTTGCTGGAAAACATACAGGAATTGTAACAATTATAAATACAAAAACTGTAGCAAGTTTAGGATATGGAACAACA